>OBEQ010833917.1_pt1 | contig 29376 bp, 30 predicted proteins | sample 1670901 | NCBI WGS metagenome assembly OBEQ01 (sample SAMEA104232315, study PRJEB22302) | groundwater metagenome | biome: forest; feature: aquifer; material: groundwater | place: USA | collected 2011-08-07 | depth 5.4 m
CGGCCACGTGGATGTCCGCGTCTATACTGTGGATGGCGTGCTGGTCCGTATTTTGGTGAATGACGATCGATCGGCCAACCAGCGGTACAATGTGGCGTGGGATACGACCAATGTCGCGGGCGAGAAGGTGGCTAGCGGCGCTTATCTGGTGCACGTTAAATCTCTCGACCAAAACATCATTAAAAAAATCGTGATTGTTCGATAACTTCGCTTGGCCAGGCCGATAGCCGGAGGGGGGACCTGGTGGCCCCCTCTCTCACGCCGGAGTCTCTCTCCGTGATGGGTCTGTCATTCCAAACATTATTTCATCCAAACATTATTTCATTGACAGAAGTCAACGAATCAAGGTACTAACTAGGTGCGATAGGCAAGGGTTGGCGATGCTACGCGAGGGTATTAGCGAGCGAGCAGCGACCAATCCTACAGGGAACCCCGTGAAAACCGGGGACGGTCCCGCCGCTGTAACTGGAGAAAAAGCATCAGTCACTGTACCGTCAGGGTATGGGAAGGCTGATGCGAAGCATCAGGCCTGAGCGAAGTCGAAGGCCCAACCAAACAGGTGGGGTCCAGATTTTGCAGAAGGTCCCTCCAGGAGTCAGAAGACCTGACCTGTTGAGTGTGGACTTGTTTCCCCGTGGAAAGGGGTGGCAGGAACCTCCGCGCACGCGTGTGTGCCGGGAAAGGGTGAAGAATCGTGGTGCAACCCTTCGCATAACTCTGCGAAGGGTTTTTTATTTTAGACCCTTCCTGAGTCACACGCAGGGGGAGTGCCAAATGAAGAAGATGAAAGGTTTGATGGCTAGTGTGTTAATGGGTGCGGTCAGCATGGGATGGGCAGAAGAAGGATCAGTGGCTTCGACCCTGTTTTCCATGGAAGAAATTGTCATTACGGGAAGTCGGATTCCCCAAAAAAAGAAAGAGGTGGCCACCACGGTAGAAGTGGTATCGGCCAAAAAATTAGAAGAGCAACAGCCTCGTGATCTTGGTCAAGCCCTGGAGAATTCCGGAAGTTTATTGATTATGCGATATGGAGCGCCTGGGGCGTTGGCGTCCACGTTTTTGCGCGGCGCGAGTTCGGCCCAAGTGCTCGTTCTATTAGACGGACGTCCGTTGAATCATCGGGGGACCGGTGAATTTGATACCAGTCAATTGCCGATGGATAATGTGGAAAAAATTGAAGTGCTCAAAGGGGCGGCCTCGTCCATGTATGGTGCGAACGCATTGGGCGGTGTCGTAAATGTCATTACCCGTCAGGCTCCTGAGTCCTCACGGACACAGGTCACCGTGGAAGGCGGGGCCATGCCCAATCTGGAACAAAATACCACCGGCTGGCTTCAAACGTATCGAGTGCATCATCAACAGCGTTTCGCTCAGGCCTGGGATGTCAATTTGGGGACCGGATATCAGCGATCGGAGGGGAATCGAGTCAACAGTGTTTACACTTCGCATGACGTGGATGCCAATATCGGGTATCAGATGAATGCCGAAACCGAGTGGCGGGTTTTTGGGGGATATACCAAGGGTGATCGGGGCGCTCCAGGAGGGGTGTCGTTTGCGTCGGCGACGGCGGTCCAGGTGGATGAACGGCCTTACGCACGTCTTCAGATGAATACGGGGTGGGGAGAGGGCCGCCATCTGAAAGCCAGCGCGTATTGGAATAATGATCATTTGATCTATCGGGATCCGGGGAGTTTTTTTCCGTCGGATTCGAATAGTTATATCACCACAATCGGGAGTGAATGGCAGGCGGATCTTCCCTGGGGGAGCGATCAGATATGGTCAGCCGGATTTCAGGTGTACCGAGATGAATTATCGGGTCAGCTTGGCGGCAGTCCTCTGGTGAATACCCCGCTGACGACGGTCGGGACGTTCGTGCAGGATCAAATACAGGTCAACGATTGGATGACGGCCACCGCCAATCTTCGATACGACCACAACTCCATTTACGGCGGGGCGCTGAGTCCTCAATTGGGTTTGTTATTTGATGTCACGTCGGCCTGGCGGTGGCGAGTTTCCGGGGGATGGGCGTTTCGTTCCCCCACGCTGAATGATTTGTACTATCCCGGCTTCGGCAATCCCCAACTCAATCCTGAACGAGGCGGATCCGTGGACATCGGGACCGAAATGGAATGGGGAGGAGGGTGGGGAGGCCGCGCCACCGGATTTTATTCCCGAGTGACCGACCTCATCGTGTTTAGCTTTGATCCTGTGACCAGCGGTTTTCTCCCTTTAAATATCAACAAGGCGTATTGGGTGGGTGTAGAACTGGAAGGACATGGACCGCTGGTCAATGGGTTGGAATGGACGGGCGCCTATACGTATTTGGTGGCGCGCGATGAAGTGTCCAATTTGATCCTACCCCATCGTCCGACTCATCAAGTCAGCACCGGGCTTTCGTATCGGACGGGGGCGGAACAATTTCGCCTTTCGGCAAGATATCAGGATCTTCGGTACGATAATGCCGCGAATACTCGAACGGTCCCCGGTTTTTTGGTGGCGGATTTACACTTCACTCATACTTTCGGACAGGAATGGAGAACGTGGTTAAAAGTGGAAAATCTTGGTGATTTGAGTTACGAGTTGATTTTGGGTTATCCCATGCCGCGTCGCACGGTCAGTATTGGTACTTCGTTTGGGTTTTAACATGAAGAAAAAGATAACTCCCCAGGACTCCTCCCCCCCTTGTGGGGGGAGGTTTGGAGGGGGGGTGGCCATGGTGTTCTTTGGCTGGGTGTTGGCGGCGTCTGCCGACGCCTTCCACGTGCAGGTGGAAGTGGATTTCGGTCCCATCGGTAAACCTACCCTACGAAAAAGCGTAGAAGTTAAAGAAGGAAATACGGCCTTGGACGCCACCAAAATGGCGGTGCCGTTGAAACAGGCGTTCGTGTGCTGTGATCCCGAGGATGTGGAAACCATTGACGGAGTGAAATGCGATCCTGAACGGGAGGGGTGGTGGCTCTACGAGGTGAACGGGGCTAAGGCTCCCGTGTCCGCTCACCGGTTTCGGCTGGCCGAAGGGGATCGGGTGCGGTGGTATTACGTGATTCAGGGATCCATCAAAGAGGCGTCGATCACCGTGTATAAAGTCGCAAAAGTAAAGCGCGGAGGGAAGATTGAGGGTCAAGTGAGTTTGAGTGGGGCGGTGCCCGTGTTGCCGCCGTACGGCGTGCACAAAAATCACGAAGCGTGCGGCGAGAAGGAAAAACTCCATGCGTGTGCGGGGAGCGTGGGTCCCCAAGGCGTAAAAGGGGCGGTGGCGTGGTTGGAAGGCGTGGCCTCCGGCAAACCCTGGCCCGTGAAGAAGGGGGCTCGCGTATTGGATCAGCGGGCGTGTGAATTTATTCCTCACCGGCTTATCGTGCCTCTGGATGCTCAGGTAGAAGTCCGAAATAACGATCCAGTCCTGCATACCGTTCATGGCTATGGCAAGAATTTCAAAACCGTTTTTCAAATCACTCAAAAAGGCCGCGCCTCCCGCCACGCCATGACGATGGATCAGCCGGGCGCATTTGATGTGCAATGCGACGCCGGTCATCGATGGATGAAAGCCCATGTGTTGGTCATGGCGAATCCGTATTACGTCGTCGCGAATGATCAGGGTCGGTTCGTGATCGACAGCGTACCGCCGGGCCGATATACGTTGAACGTGTGGCACGATTGTTACAAGACGGTCAGCCGCGAAGTGACGGTGGAAGCGGGGGGCACCGCGCATGAAATCGTGGCCTATCTTCCCGATCAATTCCGTATTGATTTGCGCTACGCTCAATAATCGGATGAAATTTTGGTGGTTGTGGGGCGGATGGTTGTTGGCGTGTCCGGTGTGGGCCGCCGAGTTCACCGATGACATGGGACGGAAGGTGGTTGTGCCGGATCATCCCAAACGGATCATTTCGATTTCTCCGAGCGTGACGGAAATATTGTTTGCCGTGGGCGCGGGCGACCAGTTGATCGCCGATACGGAGTATTGTTTATACCCCCCGGCGGCATTGACCCTTCCTAAAATCGGCGGGTCCATGACTCCCAATATTGAACAATTGGTCGCCATGAAACCGGATCTCGTGATGGGGGATACCGCCACCACTCTTTCCAAAGACCGGCTCTTATTGATGGAGCGCGCGGGTCTTCCAGTGGTGATGTTTCATATTTCGAATATGGCGGATGTGTTGAACCGAATGGGAATAATCGGAGCGCTATGTGGCGTATCTTTGGGGGCTCATCGCGAAGTGGAGGCGCTTGGGAAGCGCCTCCAAATCGTCCGGGAAAAGGTCAAAGACCGCCCGAAACCGAAGGTGCTTTTGGTCGTGTGGGCCGAGCCACTATGGACGATGGGCCACCCCACCTACATTAATGATGCCATCGAAATTGCCGGGGGCGTGAATATCGCGGGGGATTTGGAGAAGCAAGGCGTCACCTTCAGCATGGAAGAAGTGATCAAGCGGGATCCCGACGTGATAGTGCTCTCATTCCACAACGCCTCGGCTCAAGACCTGCCTCCCTCGTGGAAGTTATTAAGGGCGATCAAAGCGGGCCGCTATGTCGTGATTCCCAACGGATACCTCGTGCAGGCCACTCCCCGCCTGGTGGACGGCATCGAAGAAATGGCAAAGTATCTCCATCCCGACGCATTTAAAAATTAACTTCGGAAAGGGGCGCCTCGAGCACGGCTTGAGCGGAGACCCTTCCATTCCGTGCTATACTTGATTGCAAGAGAGGAGGCGCGATGACCAAACACTTTGTGCTCAGCGAGTACGTGGAAGAAGCCCTCGATCAAGCCTTGTATGACAAATTAGAAGACGATACGTTTGCCGGCCGGATTCCCGCGTGCAAAGGGGTCGTGGCCTTCGGTGCCACCCTACGCGAATGCGAAGCGGAATTGCGCTCCACCCTGGAAGAGTGGATCGTGGTCGGCCTGAAGCTCGGACATCACCTGCCCATCATCAGAAAAATAAACCTCAATAAAAAAATCACCCGTGAGCCGGTGGGCGCCCTGTAAGCGGCGGGAGTTCATCCGCCGCCTACGCCACCTGGGATTTGACGGTCCGTTCTCCGGGACGCGGCACCAATTCATGATCTTTGGGCATTACCTGGCCATCCCTTCCAACCCGGAATATTCCGTCCCCCAGGTGAGATTGTTGCTCCGGGAAATAGAAGGAATTCTCAATCGTCGAGTTGCTCTGGAAGAGTGGAGCGGTTTCTAGTCGTGGGAACGAGATCCCGCGCCGAGCGAGGGGCATATAACGCCTCCGCGATGCGGACCAACGTGCTGAATCGGGGATTACCGCTCATCCTGAGCCGAGTCGAAGCCCCGTGATCCAGCGGGCCCAACGCCCCTCGGTCCCGAGATCCCATAGACTTTTGACGACCTCGGGATCTAGGGAGGATCGCGGGAGATCCCCGTTCGAGGGCTCCCATCGTGGCCGTATTCACCTTGGCCCGTTCGGCTAATTGAAATTGCGCTTCCAATTAAGGTTTTGAGAGGTCATCAACAATGGGTCCCGAGTGAAGTTGTGAGGACTTCCGAGCGTCTTGTGCGAGGAACGCGTCCGAACAATCCCTGTGGGAGCGAGGGAACAGGCCGGACTTCTTGCGGAGATCTCGGATGCGTTGACCGATTAACGCGGCCGGAGTGGGGTTGGAAGTCGCCATGTCATAATCATGGTGACCACGGTAATGAGGACGCCGTTTCCTAATCGTCAGGATCGTTAGAGGTGTGCTACAGTACCGTATACTTACTCTAATGGATCGAAAAAAGATTGAACGGTGTGAGTACTGCGAAGGCCATGTGTTCTCGAAAGTGGTGCGGATCGACCATCGCTGGAAAGGACATTTGGTAGTCATTGAACACGTGCCGGTCGGTGTCTGCAATCGTTGTGGCGAACGGTACTATGACGCGGAAGTCCTCCATGCGTTGGATCGCATGGCCCAAGGGCACGTCGCGACCAAAAAAACCATAAAAGTACCCATCGCCGACTACAAGCTCATTCTCGCCTGAGACCTTCGTTTTCCGATCGCCATCGGCAGGTAATTCGCCATGTGCTCGGTCATCTTTTAACGCCTCTTATCTTTCAACAACCTCTTAATCATCTCCAGCGCCAGGCGTTTGTCGGAGAGGGAGCGCTGAGTGGTGAGGCCCCACAACCCCTTGGTCCCTTCGGGACGCAAGCCCCGTGGTCCAGCGGGCCCAACGCCCCTCGGTCCCGAGATCCCAACAATGGAAGACCTCGGGATCCAGGGAGCCCCACGGTCCTGGAACCCCGTGGGATCCGGGAGATCGCGGGAGATCCCCGTTCCAGAGCTCCCATGGTGGCCGGATTCACCTTGGCCCGTTCCGCCAGCTGGAATTTCGTTGCCAAAAAGGTTTTATGAGGTAATTGATAAAGGGTCCGGAGTGGAGGCGAGGGAATGGGCCGGCCTTTTTCCTGAGATCCCGGATGCGTTGGCCGCAATGTCAAAAATTCTATGCGTGTGTTTGCAAGAGGGATTCAGGACGCGCTACAATACATCCAAATGAATAAGGGGTTATTGAATCAATTAAAATCCTTGAAAGCAGAACTGGCGGCCAAATATCACGTGAAAAAACTCGGCCTCTTCGGTTCGTTTGCGAGGGGAGAAGAACGGCCGGACAGTGATGTCGATCTGCTCGTGGAATTTGATCAGCCGATTGGTTTTTTCCGATTTCTGGAATTGGAAGAATATCTTGGGACCCGGCTGGGTCATTCCGTGGACCTGGTTTCGCGTAAAGCCCTTAAACCAAGGATCGGTCGGAACATTCTCCGAGAAGTCTTGAGCGTGTGACCCCGCGGGATTCCCAGGATTATCTGGCGGATCTCCTAACATCCGCGCGTGAGGTAAAAGCCTTCACGCGGGGAATGTCATTTGCCAGGTTCGAAAAAGACAGAAAAACCATCAATGCCGTCATCCGGAGTTTGGAGGTCATGGGTGAGGCTGCGAAGCAGATTCCCGAGGATTTAAAGCGACGTCATCCCGAGATCCCTTGGAAACGCATGGCGGGGATGCGGGATAAACTGATTCATGAATACTCCGGCGTAGATTTGGAAATCGTCTGGACCGTACTTCGCGAGGAGCTCCCCCCTTTAGTGCCCTTGCTCAAATCTATATACCGAGAAGTCAAAAAATCCGATTTGTGATGGTGGCTATCCCGCTACTTAGCGCCGCTTATCTTTCAGCAACCGCTTAATCATCTCCAGCGCCAGGCGCTTATCGGAGAGGGGGCGCCGAGAAAGTAGTTTGGCGGTTTCCCGCACGTAGAAATCCTGCCCGAACCTCCCATCGTGGCCGGATTCACCTTGGCCCGACATAGGTCACCGTACCTGGTTGGATCGTTGCGATAGCGCGCAAAAGGTCTGGGACCAGTGGACGCAGAACCGTAATATCGTTGGAAAGGGCCCGCACCACTACGACAGCGAGCGAACCTTTGTCCACCCGTTGTTGCGCTGGAAGGTTTTGGTCGATGGTAAGGAAGATGTCGAATTGTTGGCTGGCGAGATCCAGAAGTTCCCCGTTCAGCTTGCCGGCCCAACCTTGCTGAGGCACCGTGACGACCTGATGTCCTGTAAGTGAATCGGAGAGTGCTCTAGGCAGGCACTCGTCCAAGAGCACCCTCATTCAGCGGCGCTGATGAGGAGTTTGGCCTTAGCTTCTTCCAGGAGTTGAATGGCTTGGGTTTTATTCACGGAAGGAAAATCCGTCAAGAATTCTTCCAGAGGGTGCCCGCCCTCCAAGTAGTCGATGAGATTTTTCACAGGTACTCTGGTGCCCCTAAAAACGGGGGTTCCGCTAAGCACCTCTGGATTTGAAGAAATGACTGAGCCGATCATACTTTCATGATGGCTCAGGAGCCTTTAGAAATCAATGTGGGGTGTCAAGGGCGCCCTTTTATACAATTACCGCCTTTTATCTTTCAACAGCCGTTTAATCATCTCCAACGCCAAGCGCTTATCGGAGAGGGGGCGTCGAGAGAGGAGTTTGGCGGTTTCCCGCACGTAGAAATCTTGCCCGCCGGATGGAGTGGGTACTTTTAAGGTAAACAGATCCGTCACCGTAGCATGTAACGCCTCTGCGATACGGACGAGCGTGCTGAATCGGGGATTGGCCGATCCCCGTTCGAGGGCTCCCATCGTGGCCGGGTTTACCTTGGCCCGTTCCGCCAATTGAAATTGCGAGAGCCCAGCCCTTTTTCGGAGATCCCGAATGCGCTGGCCGATGGAGAAGGCGGGAGAAGCGGAAGGAATATTAGGCACCATGGGATAATCATGGTGACCACAGTAATTATAGTAAAGCCAAGTATACCGATTATTGAAATAGTGAATATAAACACTATCACTTCTTGCCGGGATATAATGAAAACACCCCCATGAGTTGCCGGAGTATAATTGGAACGTATCCGAAAACCTTATTGCTGAAGGCTCTTTTACCCTCTCCCCTTGTGGGTCGTGAGTCCTCGCGAGCGTATTTGGCGAGCGACGGGACGAACGATCCTCGTGAGGGAGAGGGTGGGGGGAGGGGTTCAAGGGAGGTCTTCAGATGCATTCTTATTGCGGCCTTGATGACGACTGTCTCGGCCTTCGGCGAATCCTGGACCCAGCTTTCGCCGTCGGGGACGCCGCCTTCCGCTCGGTGGGATCACGCCGCTGTTTGTAACACATCCGACAATTCCATGGTAATTTTTGCTGGAGAGTTCTGCTAAACTATCCTTTGTCATGAGCCTATTTTCAGAAAAGGTTGAGGTGTGCTCTGCAGATGGTTCTCGCTTCGAGGCGGTAGACCTGTTGGTTGATACGGGATCTTCCTACACCTGGCTCCCCCGGACGCTCGTGGAGCGGCTCGTCTTGAAGGTGATTGATCGCCAGCCGGTGCGCTTGGCGGATGGCCGAATTGTAGAGAAGGACGCCGTGGAAGTCAAACTTCGAGTCAACGGCAAAGTTCGCACCAACCTTTGCCTCGTCGCCGACAAGGGAGATATGTCTTTGCTGGGTGTGTTGACCTTGGAAACGTTCAGCCTCGGGGTGGATCCGCACAATAAGAAGCTGGTCCCCGTCGTGGCGCTTGCCGCGCAAGCAAGCAAGCAAGATGCTCCTTGAGCGGCAGGTTCGTCGGCCAAGGAGCTTTTCTCAAGCTCTTTTCCTAACCACCCTGGTCAGCCTGGGCGTCGGCTCAGGGACGCGGGTCGCAGTGGCCGAATCCTGGACCCAACTTTCCCCAAGCGGCACCGCTCCATCCGCTAGATGGAACCAATCGGCCATTTATAATTCTACTGATAACTCCATGATTATTTTTGGTGGTACATCAGGATCAACTCCGTACAAGAACGAGACTTGGCAATTAACCTTGGGCGCTTCACCGGTCTGGGCTCAGCTTGCGCCTTCTGGGTTTCCCCCCAATAGAAAATTCCATGCCGCCATTTATAATTCTACGGATAATTCGATGATTATGTTTGGTGGAGATGATGGATCAAGTTTCAAGAATGATGTATGGAAGTTGTCTCTAGGGGCTTCCCCCGGATGGACCCAACTTTCCCCTTCCGGATCTATTCCTTCAGCACGATACAGTCCAACGGCCATTTACAATTCGGCGGACAATTCCATGATTGTATTTGGTGGAGATACGGGTGGTTCCATGCTTAATGATGTTTGGAAACTATCTTTGGGCGGGTCGCCGTCATGGACGCAGCTTTCCCCATCTGGGACGATCCCCGTGGCAAGACGCTGGCATTCTGCGATTTACAATTCTTCAGACAATTCTATGATTGTTTTTGGCGGAGTGGATGGATCAACCCAACGGAGCGATGTGTGGAAGTTGTCATTAGGAGGTTCTCCTGCGTGGACCCAATTGACTGGAGGGACACCACGAGTGAGTTCTCAGCACTCAGCAGTCTTTTTTTCCGCTGACAATTCTATGGTGGTATATGGAGGTGGCGATGGGGGTTTGGTGTATGAAGATGTATGGAAGACCCCAGTGGCTTCTACTGTCGCGTGGAGCCAGATAAATATTACCGGCCCCACCCCTGGACAAAGAAACGGTCATTCGGCCGTTATGAATACTTTGGATGGTTCAATGGTTATTTTTGGCGGCGCTGATTCCAATACTTGGAAATTACCGATTTCAGCCTCAAGCTTTTTTGTAGCTGGAACGCTTAGCGACAATACCGGCGCCGCGATGAACGCCGTCTCTGTTTCTTTGCACGGGGTCACGCCGTCTTCTACCACGACCAATTCATCAGGAATGTTCAGTTTCGCCGCCGCCCCGGTTGGGAATTACACGCTCACCACCTCCAAAACCGGCTATGTCTGGACCCCCGGCAGCCGAGTATTTTCTTTGTCGGCGGATCGCGCGGGGCAGAATTTTGTGGGGAGTTTAGCCTCAGTTTTTCAAGCGACAAGTTATTCCTTTGCAACGAAATGGGGCAGTCAAGGAAGTGGGGATGGGCAATTTTCAGTTCCAAGGGGATTGGCCGTTGATTCAATGGGCAATGTATATGTCGCTGATTCAACCAATGCTTCCATTCAGAAATTTTCAAGCACCGGGGTCTTTACCTTGAAGTGGGGAACATCAGGAACTGGGGATGGTCAATTGTCGGGACCTTGGGGGTTGGCGGTAGATGGAGATAACAACATATATGTTGCGGATACAAGCAATCACCGTATTCAGAAATTTTCGAGCACGGGCACGTTCTTGGCAAAATTCGGGATTTCAGGAAGCGGGGATGGCCAGTTTAATTATCCAACCGGAGTCGCGGTGGACACGGCGGGAAATATTTATATTGCCGACCAAAGTAATCACAGAATCCAGAAATTAGATGGTAATGGAAATTTCATAGCCAAATGGGGAAGTTTTGGAAGTGGCACCAGCCAGTTTAATCTTCCGCGCGGAGTAACAGTTGACAGTAATGGAAATGTGTTTGTATCTGATACGTGGGGCCAAAGGATCCAAAAATTTACGGCTGGCGGGACTTATGTGGCTCAGTGGGGTTCGGAAGGAAGCGGTGTGGGCCAATTTTCCTATCCTCATAATGCGGCAACGGACCCAAATGGAAATGTCTATGTATTAGAAGACGTAAATCATCGATTTCAAAAATTTACCGGAGCTGGAACCCACATGGTTACGGTGGGAGGGTACGGGAGTGCGGATGGGCAGCTCAATCGTCCAAACGAAGGAATTGCCATAGACGTTAATGGGAATGTGTATGTGGCTGATACGAGCAATTACCGTATTCAAAAATTTGCCCCCTCAGTTCCATTGACAACTTTTTTGGTAAGTGGAACCCTTACCAATAACATTGGTACCGCAATGAACGCCGTCTCCGTCTCGCTGCATGGGGTAACGCCATTTTCCACTACAACCAATTCTTCCGGTCTGTTCACCTTTGCCACGGCTCCGGTCGGGAATTACACTCTCACCGCCTCTAAGACCGACTACGTTTGGACCCCCGGTAGCCGGGTGTTTTCATTGGCGGCTACCCGCGCCGGGCAGAACTTTGTGGGGAGCCTAGCGTCGATATTTCAATCTACGTTGTACTCGTTTGACCGGAAATGGGGAACCATTGGAAGTGGGGACGGACAAATGGCTGAACCTACAAATATTGTCATTGATTTGAATGGCAACGTGTACGAGACGGATTATGGAAATCATCGGGTTCAGAAATTTACGAGTGCAGGGACTTTTCTTGAAAAGTGGGGAAGCGGGAGTTATGGAACTGGCGATGGACAATTTAATAATCCTTATGCCATGGCTGTAGATCCGAATGGAATGGCATACGTGGCGGATCGCGCCAATAATCGAATTCAAAAGTTTTCAACCAATGGAACTTTCCTTGCAAAGTGGGGAAGCTCTGGAAGTGGTGATGGGCAACTCAATTACCCTTCAGGAGTTGCGGTCGATGCGATTGGTAATGTTTATGTGTCAGATACAGAAAACTCCCGAATTCAAAAATTCACCAGCACCGGCACCTTTCTTGCCAAGTGGGGGAGCAACGGGTCTGGAGATGGACAATTCCAATATCCTATGGGCCTTGATTGTGATTCTAGCGGTAATTTATATGTGTCAGATGTAGTAAACCGGCGGATTCAAAAATTCACCGGTACTGGTACCTTTCTTGCAAAATGGGGAAGTTCAGGGAGCGGGGATGGGCAATTCATTTCTGCTTTTGACCTTGCCCTTGACGCCAGTGGGAATGTTTATGTTGTGGAGTATGGAAATCAACGCATCCAAAAATTCAATAGCAATGGTACTTTTCTTGCAAAAATCGGGACTGCCGGTTCAGGGGATGGCCAGTTTTCATTGCCTCAGGGTGTGGACGTAGATACGAGCGGCAACATTTATGTCGCAGATTATAGTAACTCCAGAGTCCAAAAGTTTTCTCCAGTCGTTGTTGCTTCAACCTACTCGGTCAGCGGGACAGTGACGGATACCTTGGGTGCGGCTTTGAGCGGTGTTAGTCTTTCATTAAAATCTTTTGCGTTTTCTGCCACTTCCGCGAGCGATGGGACGTATTCAATTTTGTCGGTACCAACGGGGACGTACACATTGGTTTCTTCAAAAGCCAATTATTCTTTTAACCCATTAAGTCGAACTCTAACGCTTTCGGCGAATCAGGCGGGGATAAATTTTACGGGGACATTAACTCTCCAAGCCGGTGGCGGAAGCGGGCCTACTGCCCCGGCGGCTTTTACGGGCGCTGCTTTGTCTACCACATCTATTTCATGGTCTTGGACGGATAACGCCACCAATGAACTGACGTATTACGTGCATGATGACGGCCAAATTTCTCTTGTGACATTAACCGCGAATGCCCGTGGATGGATAGAGACAGGGTTGTCATCGAACGCCGCCTACACGCGTCACGCCAATGCTATGAATTCGAGCGGCAATAGCGATTCTGGTAGTAAAACCGTGTATACCCTGGCGAATGTTCCAACGGGATTGACGTTGAGTGGCCGAACGACTACTTCTATCACCTTAGTATGGAGTGGGAATGGCACACGCTATGCCGTGGAACGAGCATCAGATTTAAATGGCAGCCCTGGCAGTTATTCGACGATTAAGGTGTGGGCCGATGCGATCACCACATCGCTTTATGCGGATACGGGTCTTACCCCCGCCACGACATATTGGTACCGCATCAAAGCGTATAACGGCGATCAAACATTGACCGATCCGGCCACGGCGATCACCGCCACAACGGGGCCTAACGCTCCCGGAGCGGCGGTCACCAGCGTCACGTTCACCAATCAAACCTCGCTCACCTATTCTTGGACGGCTCCTCAAGGAACGATTGTTGGCTATGATTTTCAAGTCGGTACGACGTTGGGGGCCAGCGATGTGTTTGATAGTTCTTTGGGACTGACGCTTTTGAACGTGGTGACCAACCTTCAGAATGGCAAAACCTATTTTGCGAGGGTGAGGTCTCGCGATAGCGGGGGCGCTGTCAGTGATTGGGTAGCGGGTTCTGCGGGTGCAGGAGTGGATTTGACGCCACCAATCGCGCCGACGCTGGCTTCGGCTACCCATCCCGAATCTACCGTGTCGTACGTGGATTCTTCGGTGGGGATGACACTTAAAGGGCCTTCGGATTTTTCAGGGACGGCTGGATTTTATTACCTTCTCGATCAAACTCTGACGACCGTGCCGACCGCCGTGACCGGTACGTGGTCCACGGCCTCCGTCATCACGTTATCGCTGGCTTCCGAGGGGACATATTATTTCCACGCCGTGGCTAAGGACGGAGCTGGAAACGTGGGCACGTCCGCGGCCCATTATACGTTGCGATACAGCACGACGGTTTCGTCCACCACCGATAACACGTTGAAGATGGGGGATGGCACCCACATTGAAATTCCATCCGGCGCCGTTGAAGGAGACAAAAAGATCGTAGTGAAAAAACCGAAGGAAGCCGAACTGCCCAAAGTGCCGATGGACGCCGGTTTGAAGGGCAGTTCGGCGGCCCGCGACATCAAGTTGACGGATGGGACTTCCAAATTTAAGAAAGACGTCACCATTTCCATCGTGTATCAAGATGGCGAGGTGACCGGCTTGGATCAAGCGAAGCTCAAGCTGGCGTATTTTGACGAAACTAAATCCCAATGGAAGGTGCTGGTCAAATCGCAAGTGGACGCCTCCGCCAAGAAGGTAACGGTCAAAGTGGATCACCTCACGCTCTTCCGGATCGTCGAATACAGTCCCCCGACCGAGGCGGTTTCCACGGTGAGCAATTATCCCAACCCGTTCGCCGCGCTCAAAGAGACGACCCGCATCCGCTACACGTTAAAGGATGACGCCGAAGTGGAAATCCTTATCTACGACTTTTTCGGCGGATTGGTGTGGCAAAAAAAGATCGCCGCGAGTTCAGAGGGCGCAGCCGCGGGCGTGAATGAAGTGGAGTGGAACGGCGTGAACGGCGTCGGCGCCCGAGTTGGCATGGGCGCGTACATCTGCTTAGTGAAAGCCGGCGGCCGAGTAGAAAAGACCAAAATAGGAGTGAAATGAAAAATAAAGGTTCCAGGAACCTTTATTTAACTCCTGTGGTACCAGGGATTGCCTTTCGCGCCATGCCAGGTATGGCATTAATGGTGTTTGACCGCATGGAAACCCAATCTCCATCAAGGATTCCATGACCCCTAATTCCATAACAGGTATGGAATTGGGGAGCGCGAAAGGCCAATTGGTATCAGGGTTTTTGGCACGACTTTTCATACTTATGCACGTGGTCCTGGGATTATCATTTGCGGAAGAAGCTGGGGGAGGGTTGCCGGGATACTTTTTGAGTCAGGGGGCGGGGGCGAGGGCGTTGGGGATGGGGAGGGCATTTGTCGCTGTGGCAGACGATCCTTCCGCCATGTATTGGAATCCCGGAGGTCTCTTTCAGTTGGAACAGAAGGAACTCTCCTTCATGCACGTCATTCTCTTTGAAAACGCCCGGTACAATTTCGCGGGGTATGTTCATGCTGAACCGGCATTTGATCCCTTCACGTTTGGGGTGGGGGTGGCTCAGTTGTACGCGGGCGGGTTGGTGAAACGGGATAGCTTGAATAATCCTGGGGAGGAATTTGCCGATACTCAGACCGCTTGGCTGGTGAGCGCGGGATATCGGCCAAGCGTGGACTCGGGGTTTGGCGTGGGCCTTACGGCCAAATTGTTAAATAAGCAGATGGATACTGCGAGTACTTCGGGTTTGGATTTTGACGCGGGCCTGTTGATTCGTCCTTGGGATTTCTTGCGCCTCGGCGTGGCCGCTCAAAATCTCTTGGGCGCTCAACTATCGCGTGACGGGGGAACGGAGCAATTGCCGTTGTCGGCTACCTTTGCTTTGGCCCTGTTTCTTCCCGGAACGGATGTGATGGTTGCAGGCGCTGCGGATTACTCAAAAGATCGTCCATGGCGGATGCATGGCAGTGTGGAATATCTCGGATTGAAAGATTTGGCGCTTCGGGGCGGTTATGACCAAGGGAGATTGATCGGAGGAGTGGGATTTCGCCAAGGGTGGTTGGGTCTTGATTACGCCCTGACTTCGCACGCGGAGTTAGGATTGAGCCATCGGGCGTCTCTCGGTGTGCGTTTCGGTTCTTCCCGGCTGGAGGCGCGGGCCCGCATCATGGTCGCTGCGTTATGGGATAAGGTTGAAACAGACCTCAAACGGAAAGATTGGCAGAGCGCGATGGACCGGTTAGCCACTCTTTCTGATTTTGAAGTCGCCCACGAGGATGCGGAAAAGAAACTGATCGAGGTCAAAGAATTGAAGCTAAGAAGTGAACGCCACCAGGTAAAGGTGAAGGAAGGTCTGGAAAAGTTATCCGCTTCTTCCTGGAGAAGGTGGGCGGAAGCCAGCAAGCTATTCCGAGAAGTGTTAAGAGAGGATCCCGCGAATGAGGAGGCGGCAGGTTTTTTGGCTAAGGCGAAAGCGAAGTTGGGGGCTGCCAAGCCGCATATCGCCGTGGGCGATCTTGAGGCCAAGGAAGTGTCTCCAAACGTGGCGCAGATTGTCAGGGATTATTTGAGTAATGAATTGGTGAATGCCAGGCGATTTGAGGTGATTGAGCGTTCAAGGATGGAAGAGGTATTAAAGGAACAGGCGTTCCAGAAGAGTGGGTGTACGACGCAAGAATGTGCCGTGGAAATAGGTAAATTACTTAATTCTGAATTTATGATCATCGGAAGCGTTAATAAGCTGGGGAGTACGTATAGCCTTTCCGTCCGAGTGGTGGACGTAGAAAAAGCCACCACGGTGTTTTCAACCATCGTGGATCGAGATTCCGAATCTGCCTTAAGAGGCGCTTGCCAAGAAGCGGCTTCAGCTCTGGTCAAGGAGATGTTGGAGGAATAGCCTTCGCTTCAGGTAGAATCGGCGGATAAGGAATGGCCCCGAAGGATTCCTACAGTTTGTGTTACACTCTTTTTTCATGAAGCGACTCGCCGCACTCTTCTTATGTCTAGGGATGATCCCGGGCTGCCAATCGCCAAAACCAGCGCCGGTTCCCTCGGTGGCCGAGAGAAACGTGCAGTTTTCGTCAGTCGGCGAGGCCAATATCGTCGATCCTTCAATGGGCATCGGGTATATTTCGATCAAGCAATTCGGGGATGAAGCGGGTAAGGAAGTCGCGGAGGCGATTACCCAACTAAAAGACCAAAAGATGAACCAGTGGATACTAGACCTTCGGGGAAATTGGGGCGGTTCCTTGGAGGGTGGCATCGGGGTGGTGGAATTGTTCTGTCCCAAAGGCGCCAAGCTGGGCCGCTATCATGATCCAGATGGCACGACGCGAGATCTTCAAAGTCGGGGAGAGGTGGGGAGTCAGCCGCCCTTAGTCATTTTAGCGGATCAAGCCACCGCCAGTACCGCGGAATGGGTGGCCGGCACGTTACAGCAGGTGTTAAAGATCGTAATGATCGGACAATCGACCTATGGAAAAAGCCGGGTCCAACAGGTAAGTCAGATGGACGCCCATCGGCTTTCTATCGTAACATTGGGGGAACTCGAATTACCGTCCGGACGCCCCGTGGAAGAGCGAGGCCTTCAGCCTCGTCGTGTGGCCGGACGTGAGGAACAATTGCAGAGCGCCATCAAGGCGATCAGGAGCGCGACAAAGTGAAATCATTGTGGAATTATCGGGAAGCGAGAGAACTCGTGGGATTACCGGAAATGGTGTACGCTTCGCGCCAAGTCGGGGCCGAACCCTCGCTCGTTTTGTGGGGTGGCGGCAACACCTCGATTAAAGTTGAGGAGAAAGATTTTCGCGGCCGCGCGACCAAGGTGCTGCGGGTTAAGGGCAGTGGCACCGATTTGAAATCCATTTCCGAAAAAGGTTTTTCCGGCGTCAAGCTGGATGACATCCTTCCATTAATAGAAACCGAACGCATGACCGACGAAGAAATGACGACCTACCTGGCCCACTGTATGATGGACCCGACGTCCCCCCGCCCTTCGATAGAAACCCTGCTCCACGGATTTATTCCGTTCGAGGCCGTCATTCATACGCATGCCGATGCCATTCTTTTTTTAACCAATACTTCGAAGGGGGAATCTTTGGTCAAACAGGTATTGGGTCCAGACATCATTTGGATTCCCTACATCCGTCCAGGTTTTGCCATGTCCAAACAGGTGGGTCAGGCCGTCCGAGCCAATCCCACGGCGCCTTGCGTCGTGTTGGAAAAACACGGATTGATTACCTGGGGGCACACCGCTAAAGAAGCTTACGAGGCCACCATTCGGTTGATGACCCTGGTGGAAGAATTCGTCGCGGCGCAGGGTCAGTCAAAACCCCAGCCGTTCGGCGAGCCGCTCTGTCAGTCGGTTCCCGCGTTGGAACGCGATGAGGCCTGGGTGGCGCTCCTGCCGCTCTTACGCGGTTGGGTGAGCCGCCAACGACCCATGGTCCTGCGGGTGGACCACTCAGCGGATTTTATGGAATTGGTGAATAGTGAACGCGCGAAGGAGTTGTGCACAAAAGGCCCAGCCACGCCCGATCATTTGCTCACCACGAAGCGGATGCCCCTGTATTTAGAGTTGCCGTTGGGAAATGGAAGACAGGATTGGAAGTTGGTGGTCCAAAAAGCCATGGAAGACTATGTCACGCGTTATACCGATTACGTCAAACTCTGCCATGGTGGCAAGTTGCCGACGCCGTGCGATCCCTACCCGCGCATTATCTTGGTCCCCGGCCTCGGCGTGGTGACGACCGGCAAAGACGTTCAGGCCTCGTTGATGGCGAATGAGCTGTATCATCAAACGGTCGCGGTCATGAAAGGCGCTCAGATCGTGGATGAATTTCAGTCCATCAGCGAGAAGGATATTTGTGAGGTAGAGTACTGGCCTCTGGAGTTGTATAAGCTCACGCTCGCCGCTCCCGAAAAGGAATTTTCCCGGCGCGTGGTACTCGTGACGGGGGCCGCAGGCGGCATCGGCAAAGTCGTGGCCCGCCGGTTCGCGGAAGAGGGTGCTCACGTCGTCGTCACGGATGTGGATGAGGCGGGCGCTCAACGGGCCGCCGCGGAAATCGCTCAAGCCGTGAAGATGCCTCGGGTGGTGGGGATCGTCATGGATGTCACCAGCGAAGCCAGCGTGGCACAAGGGTTTCGCGAGACCGTGAAAATGTTTGGCGGTCTGGATATTGTGTTTTCCAATGCCGGCGTGGCCCATTCCTCTTCCGTCGAACTTATGGAGCTCAAAGATTGGGAATGGAATTTTAAGGTCAATAGCACCGGCCACTTCTTGGTGGCTCGCGAGGCGGTGCGGATCATGCGCGCCCAAGAGATGGGTGGATCTCTGGTGTTTAACGCCTCCAAGAACGTGTTGGCGCCCGGTAAGGATTTTTCAGCGTACAGCGCCTCTAAAGCAGCGGAATCTCAGCTGGCCAGAGTATTGGCGATTGAGAATGGCGCCTTCGGCATCCGGGTGAATTTGGTGAATCCCGACGCCGTGTTTACGGATTCAAAACTTTGGAGTTCTGAAGTTCGCGCCGAACGCGCCAAAGCCCAAGGCATCAAGCCTGAGGAGCTGGAGAAATTTTATCAATCGCGGAATTTACTGAAGACGAACGTCGAACCTGAAGATGTCGCGGATGCCGTATTATTCCTGGCGTCAAAGCGGTCGGCCAAAACCACCGGCGCTGTGCTTCCCGTGGATGGCGGTCTTCGCGAGGCGTTTCCAAGATAATCATGACAAAGAGGACAAAGAGGACAAGGATGAAAAAGATGACAGGTACAAAAAAAATGGTATGGATGTTGATGGTCTTGTCGTCCCTGTCTTCTTTTTCGTCTCTGTCTTCCTTGTCGGAAGTAAGGGCGGAGCCCGAAGTGAAGATCGGCGTGATGGGACAAGTCTGGGGGGATCACGATCTCCAGGCTTCCAGTACGTGGCAGTTGCGGCGGGCGGAACTGTCCGTTTCGGCCAAGCGGACCAAAGAGGATCAAGTGGATATCGGGATGATGTTTGATCCGGTGTCGGTTCCAACCAACGTCATCCAGGATTTGTTCGTGAGGTATTACTTCAGTGAAGTGACGTCGTTAAAGGTGGGTCAGTTTAAGATTCCCTTCGGGAATGAATCACTCCGGTCGAGCGGCGGTCTGGATTTTGTCGAGCGGGCCCGAGTGATGACCTCTCTAGGATTGGGAGACCGGCGGGATATTGGGGCCGTGGTCACGGCCGTTTGGAAACCTCTCCAGGTTTCCATCGGGGCCTTTAACGGGTCGGGCAAGAACACCCCTGATACCAATTCCAGCAAAGATACGGTCGCGCGCGTGGAGGTGCCGGTGTTGGCGACGAAGGCCGTTAACTTACGTTTCGGGACGTCGGGATATTTAGGATTAGATAATGATCGCCAGAGTTTTTTAGCAGGCGGCATGGACGTGGAATGGAGCATGGCGGGTGGATTGATCGCCAGGGCGGAATACGCCCGTGGCCGTTTGGGGACTTCTACGGGGATTCGGACGTCAACAGAAGGCGAGGGTTGGCAGATTGCCGTGTTAGAACCCCCCCAGGACAAGACGCAGTTGGGCGTGCGGCTGGAAGAGTTTGTGCCGGATGTGGGCATCAGGTCTTTGACGTACCGGGCTCTCACGGTGGGGATTACCTATTTTGTGACCGAGACCACTAAAATCCAGTTTAACGGCGTCCGGTACGGCACCAACGAAATCTGGAAATTTGATACCAATCTCATCCGTTTCAACTTCCAAGCCAACCTGTAATCTAGAAGCCAGAAGTCAGGAGTCGGAAGTCAGAAGAAAAACCCTCGAAATTCACAGGCATTCAATGAGTTACATTCTGAATTCTGTCTTCTGTCTTCTGACTTCTGTATAATGGTTTAAGAGGTTGAATGAATAAATGGCGGCATTAATCATACGCAAATTTCCGGACCCCGTCCTGCGTCACAAGGCCGAGCCGGTGGCTCGAGTGACGAAGGAGATCAAAAAGCTCATTCGCGACATGATGGATACCATGCACAAAGCGGGCGGGGTAGGCCTCGCCGCCCCGCAAGTCGGCATATCAAAACGGGTCATCGTCATTGATCTCTCCGAGACTGAACAGGAAGGGAATCCGTCCAACATAAAATCCGGTCCCATGGCGTTCGTGAATCCTGAGATTACCTTCCAGGAGGGAAGGATGGAAGGCGAGGAGGGATGTTTGAGTTTTCCCTCCGATGTGCGGGGCGTGGTGCCTAGGGCGGCCAAGGTGACGGTGAAAGTCGTAAACCAGGCGGGCAAGGTTCACCAAATGCAAGCGGACGAGTTGTTGAGTCGGGTGTTTCAACACGAAATCGATCATTTGAATGGCGTCTTGTTTATCGATCGCATGAGTTTCACCCAAAAGCTGAGGCTCCGAGAGGCATTGGGAGAATTGAACGCGTCCGAGAAGAAATGGAGCATGGCATGAGAATCCTGTTCATGGGTACGTCGGCGTTCGCGGTGCCGAGTCTCACCGAGTTGGTCAAAAGTGGAAAAAAAGTGGTGGGCGTGGTGACGACGCCGGATCGCCCAAGCGGACGCGGGATGGAAATCCAAGGTTCGCCTGTAAAAGAGGCGGCGGCCAAATTCGGTTTGCCGGTGTTCCAGCCGGCCCAGGCGAAAAAGGAAACCTTCCTCAAGACCGTCGAGGAGTTGGAAGTGGATCTGATCGCGCTCGCGGCGTTCGGTCAAATCTTGCCGAAGGAATTGCTGGACGTTCCCAAATACGGGTGCGTGAACGTGCATCCGTCCCTCTTGCCCAGGTATCGCGGTCCTGCCCCCATTCAATGGGCGTTGATCAACGGGGACCGAGAAACCGGCGTGACGATCATTTTTTTAAACGAGCGGATGGACGCGGGCGATATCGTGTCGCAGAAAGTCGTGAAGATCGATGAGGAAGAGAGCGCGGATTCGTTGTCCCAGCGCCTGGCCGCGCTGGGAGCTGGCATGTTGGATGAAGCGATCGAGCTGATTAAAGAAGGGACCGCCCCCCGTATTCCCCAGGATGACGATCGGTCCACGTACGCGTCGCCGTTGGAAAAGGACGACGGCCAAATTGATTGGAGTCTGCCGGCCCCGAAAATTCATAATCTAGTCAGAGGATTGTCTCCTTGGCCCGGCACGTACACCAGTCTGGGGAATATGCCCATTAAAGTGGTGCAAACATCGGTCTTTGCCGAAGAGCGGTCGGAGCCTGAAATGCGCAAGCGCCCCGGTAAGATTCTGGCACGGGTGAAAAAAGCCGGTTGGCTGGTGAGCACGGGGGAAGGGAAATTGCTGATTCACCGAATTCAAGCGTCGGGGAAGCGAGTGATGACCGTTGACGAATTTTGCAACGGGCATAACGTAGAGGACGGAGTTTCGTTCAAGCGCTCTACTCAATTAGAAGGAAGGATGGACGCATAATTCCCTTCCACTATGGTCGAAGGGAATTATGCCCTGAGCCGAACGAAGTGAGCCCTGAGCGAAGTCGAAGGGGAATCAAAGTGAGTCGAAGGGCTAAAGGAGGCTAAAAATTCTATGAAGCACTATCTCAAAACGTTTACGTTAGGATTCTGTTTGATTCTCGTGCTGATGTGGGTGGGGTCCATGCCGATGTTCGGCCGACACGGCATGTTGTTCGGACTCATCCTAGGGTTCGGGCTCAATTTCTTCAGTTATTGGTTTTCGGACAAAATCGTGCTTCGCATGAATGGCGCCCAGGCCGTGGAAGAGCGCGATGCGCCCGAGTTGTACCGGATCGTTAAGAATCTGGTGAACAAGGCGGATCTGCCCATGCCGAAAATTTACTCTATCGCGTTGCCCGTCCCAAACGCCTTTGCCACGGGAAGAAACCCGGCCAACGCGGCGGTGGCGGTGAGTCCGTCTCTGGTACAAATGCTGTCTCGCGATGAATTGGAAGGGGTGATTGCCCACGAATTGGCGCATATTAAGAATCGGGACATTTTAATTGCGACGATGGCGGCGTGCGTGGCGGGAGCCATCACGCATCTGGCGACCATGGCCCACTGGGCGGCCTTGTTCGGAGGATTCGGCGGCCGTCGTGACGACGACGAACGCGGCGGAGGCGGATTGGAGCTGTTGGCGATGATGATTATCGCGCCGTTGGCGGCCACCTTGATTCAATTGGCGATCAGTCGTTCGCGGGAATACGCGGCGGATGAAAGCGCGGCCTTGATGACCGGGAAACCGTTGGCGTTGGCGAACGCGCTCAAGTCCATTCATCAAGCGCCCAAGATGGCGCCTGGCTCGATGTCTCCGGCGACGGCTTCGTTGTTTATTTCAAATCCTTTTTCAGCTTCCATGCTCACCAATTTGTTTTCGACCCACCCGCCCATGGAACAACGCGTGGCGCGCCTGGAAAATCTCGCCAACAAAGATTCAGGCATTCATTCGTAGTGGACGATTTTTTGTTGATTCCCCTCTCCCCTTGTGGGAGAGGGTAGGGGGGAGGGGATGTCTTCTTACGTAGTTCTTGCGAGGCGCTACCGCCCACAGACGTTCGACGAGGTCGTCGGCCAACAGCACGTCACCAGCGTGCTGACCAGCGCCATTCGACTGAAGCGGACGGCTCATGCGTATTTGTTGGCGGGCCCGCGTGGCGTGGGGAAAACCACCATTGCCCGGGTGTTGGCGAAAGCGTTGAACTGCAAAGAGGGCCCTACGGACAAGCCGTGTGGCAAATGTGAGAGTTGCACGGAAATTGCCTCCGGCATTTCGGTGGATATGATCGAAATTGACGGCGCTTCTAACAACGGCATTGATCAGATTCGGGAACTGCGGGAACAGGTTCGGTTCGCCCCCGTCAAAGGCCGCTACAAAACTTACATCATCGATGAAGTGCACATGCTCAGTAACAGGGGTTTCAACGGATTGCTTAAGACGCTGGAAGAGCCGCCCTCCTATACCGTCTTTATTCTGGCGACCACCGAGCCTCATAAAATTCCGGTTACTATTACCTCACGCTGTCAGCGATATCAACTGAAGCGCTTGGGGGTGCAGGCCATCTTGGCCCAGCTTCAATTGGTGGTGAAACAGGAAAAGGTGGAGGTGGAATCGTCGGCACTCTCGCTGATCGCCAATCACGCGGAAGGGGCTTTGCGGGATGCTTTGAGCCTCTTGGACCAACTCCTCAGCGTGGGAAAAAAGCCTCTCACGGCACAGGACGTTTCAGAGTTTCTAGGCTTAATGCCTCAGGAAGCCATCGCGCGCCTCATTCGATTGGGGCTTCAAGGTCAAATGCAGGAGGCTTTGGAGCATTTGGATGATTTAATCGAACAGGGGCACGATCTTCATCAGTTGAGCAAGGCGTGGGTCACTCATTTACGCTATTTGTTATTGGGGCGCTTGTGTCGCGAACCCCAGAAATTCATTCCGCTTCAAGGAGATCAGCTGGCGATCATTGTCCAGGATGCCAAAGAATTCAGCGTGGAGAAGCTGGTGGGAGCGATGGCCGTGTTGCGGGAGACCGAATCCCAAATGCGGTATGCCACTCAACCCCGCATCATGTTGGAAACCGCCCTCGCCCGTCTGGGTTTGGTGGCCGCGTCTCCGATGAATGCTCCTACCCGCCCCGCACCAGCTACTCCGACGCTATCAATTTCGGCTCCCCGTACTTCAATTCCTTCGGCAATCGTCAATCCTCAATCGTCAATCCCCAATCCCAAATCCGCGATCCCCAATCGTCAATCTCAGGATCCGAAGGTTAACGAACAGGAGGCGGGAGAACCTGTGTTGACGATTCAAAGTTTGGATGACGCCACCGAGGACGCTAAAATCCATGAGTTGTGGCCGAATGTCGTGGCGGCGGTCAAAGCCAAGAGCATGGCTATATATGGATTGCTCAGCGATTCACGCGTCATCGGGGGGGATTCCGGCTCCATTCTCGTCGAGGTCCCGGGGGATTATCATAAGTCCGCCCTGGAAAAAATGGAGACCAGACGGATGGTGGAGGAAATCGTAGCTGATCTGCTTCGCAAACCGATGAGATTAAAATTTCAAGTGCGTGGAAAAAGTTCCATAGCCAATCATAGCAAACCCGTTTCGCCTGCCGCACCAAGTCTCCAATCCCCAATCCATGGCCTGAGCCCTTCGACTTCGCTCAGGATAAACTCCGTCGAAGGCCCTGCCCTGAGCAAGGTCGAAGGGCGCGATCCGCCATCGAAAGATTCCCCATCTCCCAGGGATCCGTTGTTGGATCTCGGCATGAAAGTGTTCCAAGGCCGCGTCGTCCCCTCGAGTGAAAAACGCAAATGAGCTATCCCAAATCTTTAACCACCTTGATGGAAGAGTTGCAAAAACTCCCTGGCGTCGGCCCCAAGTCGGCCCAACGTTTGGCATTTCATATATTAAAGATGGACAAGTCCGACGCTCAAAAACTAGCGGGCGCTATTTTGGATTTGAAGGATAAAATCGGTTTCTGCTCGACGTGCTTTCAAGTCACCGATGATGATCCCTGCCTTTTATGTCGCGATCCTAGTCGGGATCAAACGATCATATGCGTCGTGGAAAATCCAAGCGATGTGATGGCCTTCGAGCGGACGGGAAAATTTAAAGGTATCTACCATGTGTTGATGGGCGCTATTTCTCCTCTTGAGGGCGTCGGCCCGGATCAATTGACCATCAAGGCGCTGCTGGGCCGTTTAGCCGATGGAAAGGTAAAAGAAGTGATTCTCGCGATGGATTCCAACGCGGAAGGCGAAACCACCGCCATGTATTTGGGGAGACTATTAAAACCGCTCGGCGTGCAAGCCACGCGCTTAGCCCAAGGCCTCCCCGTAGGAGGAGACCTGGAATACGCCGACGAAGCCACTCTCGCCCACGCCCTCACTGGCCGCCGCCTCCTTTAAAACAGTGGTCAGAAGTCAGAAGACAGAATCCAGAATAGAAAATCAGTCCTTATTCTGACTCCTGACTTCTGTCTTCTGAATCCTCACTAAACATGGGAAAATTCACCACCATTATTTCTGATTTAGGTAACGTCATTTGTCCCTTTGACTTCACCCCCGCCTATGCCGCCATTGCCAAGCGGGCTGGCGTGGCACCGGAAGACGTCAAACAATATTGCCTGGACACGGATCGCGTTAAAGCCCTGGAGACTGGCCTGATGACGCCAGACGATTTTTTGAAGGGCCTCATGAGACGATTTGATTTTGTGGCCCCGCTTCCTCAGTTGGAATTTTTGTTTTCGAACATTTTTACCGTCAATCACGGCGTGGTCGCCTTGTGGCGGTCGTTAAAACCTCGATACCGTTTTTGTTTACTTTCCAACACCAACGACATGCATGTGAATTTTCTGAAGCCCCGGTACGATTTTTGGCCCCTCTTTGACCATCTGATCCTGTCTTACCAAATCGGATACATCAAACCGGAACCCGAGATTTTTCTTGAGGCCTTGCACCGTTGCCAAGCGGAGCCTAAAGAATGCCTCTTCGTAGATGACATCGCCCGCTACGTCGAAGCGGCGCAAAGCCTCGGCCTCACCGCCCTCCAATTTACCTCCGAGTCCCAACTCCGTTTGGATCTTAAGGCACTTGGAATAACCTAACCATGAGAGATCAAAGATTTTTGTGGAACAACTTGTGGAGCTCACATCTAGCGAAGCGAGCGCAGTCACTTCCGCGAGTACGACGGGGGAAACCGACGGCTTCTATGGTCGGAGGGGGTAGTCCCCCGTCGACGCAGCGTGAAGTGGACCGCCGCGGAGCGGGTGAGCGGAATCAAGTGGTCCACAGAAATCCAAAACTACTAACCTATTAACATGAACCAAAGGATTCTTTTCTGAAGTTATCTCGTCCCGTCTTGTTGGTCCTCGCTTACGCTTCCATTTACATCATTTGGGGTTCCACCTATTACGCCATTCGAGTCGGCATCGAATCCATGGGTCCCTCATTGATGCTAGGCATCCGATTTCTCGTCGGGGCTTTGGGAAATTTTCTCCTATTTTGGTGGTTGGAGCGGCAACAAGAGAGTGGTCTTACCTGGGTCACCTTCCGAAACGCCGCCTTCGTCGGCATGGTTTTGCTCATCGGCGGCACGGGTATGGTGGCCTACGCCGAGCAGACCGTGTCCTCCCATGTGGCCGCCGTGATCATTGCCTCTATGCCGCTTTGGATTTCGCTATGGGAAAGTCTGTGGAGAAAGCGGTGGGTGCTTACCACGCGCCAGATGTTTGGCATGGCCATGGGATTGGCGGGGGTCGCCCTCTTAATGAGCCGAGGCGAAACCTCCGCCTGGCAAATGGATATGATAGGAATGGGATTCCTGGTGGCGGCCATGTTTTGTTGGTCGTTTGCGAGCGCCTATTCCCATCTCGAATCCATGCCATCCACACCCTTTTTGAGCGCCGCCATTCAAATGGCCGTGGGGGGCATGGTGTTTTTAGCGTGGGGAGGATGGGCCGGGGAAGTGAATTGGGAGGCCATCCGCGGAGCGAGCGAGCGGTCATGGTGGGCGACGGGATATTTGGCCGTCTTCGGCAGTACGGTGGCCTTCACCGCGTTCGCGTGGCTTATGCGAGTGGAACCGCCGACTCGCGTGGCGAGTTACGCCATGGTAAATCCCCTCGTCGCCATCTTGATCGGCGCTTGGCTGGGTCACGAAACCATATCCTTATTCACTTGGCTCGGGTTAGGATGTGTTCTATCAGGCCTATGGTTACATCTCCGTTCTTAATGTTTTTTATGGTCGTGTTTTCCTTACCTCTTACCTCTTACCTCTTGTCACTATCTAATCAATGAACATTATAATTTTAGGAGCTGGATTCGGCGGCATCACCGTGGCCACGCGGCTGGCGGACGCGGTGAAAGGCGCCCACAAGATCACTCTCATCGACCGGAAGGATTCGTTTTTCATGGGGTTGGCCAAGTTATGGGTACTGGTCGGAGAGCGTCCGCCCGAAGAGGGTCGTAAACCCTTGAACACCCTCGTGGCCCGTGGCGTGGAGGTCATTCAAGATGAAATACGCCGAATCGACGTCCCGTCCAAGACGGTCGTCATTAAAAGTAAAATTTTGACCTGCGATTACCTGGTGATAGCCATGGGGGCTGAAACCTCAATTGAAGCCGTTCTCGGGTTGCCGTCGGCGGCCAACCTTTATGACGTCGCGAACATTCCTGGCCTCCGGGATCAATTGAAAATCGTAAAAGAAGGTGAAGTGGCGATCGTGGTCTGCGGCACCCCCTACAAATGTCCTCCGGCCCCGTACGAATGCGCCATGTTGGTGGACTATGCGCTGAGGAAGCGGAAAGTGCGTCAATCGGTCAAAATCAGCGTGTACATTCCCGAGGAAAGGCCCATGACAGTTGCGGGTCCCTCCGCAGGAGAACAGGTCATGAAAATGCTGGAAGAAAAGGGCATCAAAGTGGAACCTCAGCACAAAGTGGTAAAAGTGGATCCCTCAAAGAAAAAGCTCTTTTTCGAAAACGGCCATGAGCACGAGTACAGCGTGCTCCTCGCGATTCCTCCCCACATCGCGCCCTACGCCGTCAAAAACGCAGGCCTCACCGACGCCTCAGGCTGGATTACGGTCGCTCCCGACACTCTCAGCATTATTAATCCGCAATCCGCAATCCTCAATCCGCAATCGACCGTATTTGCCATCGGGGATGTCACCAGCATGAAATTGCCGGGCGGCGGTATGTTGCCCAAAGCCGGCATCATGGCGGAATGCCAGGGCGAGGTAGTGGCCGACCACATACTAGCTTCGCTGGAGGGCAAAACCTCGACCAAGACGTTTGACGGCAAGGGCTATTGTTATTTTGAAGCAGGGGATCACCAAGCCAGAAAGGTCGTAGGCGATTTCTTCGCCGATCCCGCCACCCGCACCACCATCGAACCCCCCAGCGAGGAGAACTTCCGTCTCAAACAACAGTTCGAACAGGAGCGGTTGACAAGGTGGTTTTCTGGGGAGTCAAAATAAATGCCGGTCATCGCATCATTTTATGGAATGGTCATTCGTGTGTATCACGCGGATCACCCGCCTGCCCATATTCATGTACAATATGGAGAGATGAGTGCCATAGTTGAAATTCAAACCGGCAACGTGTTGCACGGAGAATTACCAAAACGCCTGGCGGGACTATTGCGGGAATGGCTCAAAAAATACCGGGGCGAGATCCTCCGAGCGTGGGAAGATGCTCAGGCGCATCGCGTGCCTAAACGTGTCAAACCCATGGAATAAATGAGATGAAACTAGGTAATCAACTTTCAAAAGTCGTTTCAGCGGATACCGAATCTTTTATCGTCGACCTCAAATTCGACGATGGAACAACCGGAGCGGTTGATTTAAGTCGAATCTTTGACCATCCAAAGGGCCTTTCTGCAGAAATCCTCAAGGGCGGGATGTTTGATCGGTGTTTTGTTGAAAATGGGGCCCTGGCTTGGCCGAATGGATTTGAGCTATGTCCTGACACACTCCGACAATGGATGGCGGAGGCCCATCGCCCAAGAAAGACGGCATCCTCTGCGCACCGTTAAAGAATATAGATAAACCAGTTTCTTGACTTTTCCCTAACCAGCCCTCAAAATCTACAGTTCTTAGAAGAGTTCCGCGGTAGCTCAATGGTGGAGCATTCGACTGTCAAAAAAGGCAGCGTTCCGTCGAAAGGCGGAATGGAAAATCTGGCGAATTCAGGGAAACCCTGAGCGAGCTCGCAAAGGCGAGTCGAAGGGCAATCCTGAGCCGAGCTCCTAGGGAGCTCGCCCTGAGCGACGGCGCTATGCGCCGAAGTCGAAGGGCAAGACCTAGGTGAAGGTGCAGAGACTAGACCGAGAGGTCGTACTTCAGTCGGTAATAAGGCTGGGGGAAGCGCCAGAGTCCTAAAGGGTGAAAACCCCAAGGATATGAGATAGTCCAAGCCTTGTCGTAAGACGAGGGCACTTGTAATCGAAGGGTTGCTGGTTCGAGTCCAGCCCGCGGAGCCA
>OBEQ012498294.1_pt1 | contig 29376 bp, 31 predicted proteins | sample 1670901 | NCBI WGS metagenome assembly OBEQ01 (sample SAMEA104232315, study PRJEB22302) | groundwater metagenome | biome: forest; feature: aquifer; material: groundwater | place: USA | collected 2011-08-07 | depth 5.4 m
AGACTAAGTGGAATATGAGAAGTGTCTTGTTGTGTGATTTTTTAATGTGTGATACCACCTTTGTATACTATCCGTTCGAGACCTCGCCGCAAGCGGCGCGAGGAAAAGGGTGATTTTAGTCGAAATGGAGATCGTAGACAGGTTCTAACAGTAATCATAGGTCGGTTCCGGCTTCTTTGGCTGATTCTGTGCTTCACGCTCTGCAGGAGTCTTGAGATGGAATGCAACATCCCCATTATTACATGTTCCGTCTGCATTCCAAGTAAAGATGTACCCTTGACAAACACCACCCTCAATCGTTCCACGAATCGGCGGGGTGGCATCTGTATTTATTTCTCGAATCCTCATCATAGCAGTGCTCTTCATAGGCCAGAGTGCACCAACTTCGAGAGGTGGCCATATATCTGTAAGAAAGTTATATTTCCCTTCAGCCACAGTAAAACTCCTTCATGTTGCTGAATATACATCAAAAAACAATTCCATTCAGATTATATAACTAAAACCAATCTGCGTAAAAACAGGTTATCAGAGCTTCGTGAATATTGATGATATACGAGGCGCCAAGGAGCGAAGACTCGAGGCGTACTACTAGCTACGGTGAGAGTCTGAGCGATCGTAGGCAACGAAGTAGATCGCAATATTCACGAAGCTCTTTCAGAAACGTTTGTAATAATCACTCTCTGTTAAAAAACAATCCGATTGAAGATTCTCTGGCAATGCAGCGCAAAGTTCCTTTGCTTGTACATCAGAATGATGGTACGCGATAAAATCCATCACAGCACCCCGAAAACAATACTTAATCGCATCAGCATTTTGTCCAAGCATGCATGATATCCTCGTTTGCGCAACGCTGCTTACAGATCGTCCTGATGCATCTCTTCCTAAACTTTGATAGCACGTGTTCCGATATTCTTCCGGCACCTCCTCGCACTGCAAAAACACTTTCTCAAAGTTCCCGTCCACAAGTATAAGCATATGTGACGTCTGCATGAGATAACACGTCGTCTTGTATTTTGCATCAACAATATTGCACGGATACTGGGGATCTACTTTACTGATATATTTTGATTTGTGGTTAACTTCGTCAGCAATGATATTTTCCATAAAAACACCTCCATGACATGAGGATTGCTCCCACCAACCGGTCAAATTATCACAAAGCTTGAGTGATTCGATAACTTCATTATTTAAAATATACATCACGCCATGCCCAAGGCCATGAACACAGTTGTAGTAGTCAAACGTGTACTGTGCTTTACCCGGAATATCTGAACAGATCGAGTCAAGCCTATTTGCTACGTCACCACCCATTTTAGAGACGATGCCCTCCATCACGCCGTGATAGTATCCTGACCAACAAAAACTATCGCCATGCGTGTACGCTTCGCTCACCGTTGCATACTTGTCCGTCGCCGCTCGTCCCACCATATGCGTCAGCTGGTGGCACTGCGATCGAAAGAATGGGTCGCCGGCATTGTATTTTGCTTTAATATGTTCCATTGCAGCAGTCGAGCCGCGCATTCTAACAAGTTCTACATAGAACTTGTTGTAGCAATCATACTGCTCCATAATATCACTCTCGTTGCATAACGGTTCCTTAGGCTTCAAGGGGGGCTGCGGCAAGAGAGCCGTTGAAACAGATGCTTTCTTTTCTTCTTGTAGGGAGCCGTCTGGAGAAGTTTTCAGACTATTTTGTGCAGGAGTGTCAGCCATTGCAGGTTCATGCACAATAGGTTCAGACACAACAATGGGCTGTGGCGGCACACGAACATCAGTTGCTGCCGATTGAACATTCACATTAGAAATAATAACAGAAGCAGCAACTGCGCTGCTTACAAGAAAGATTCCGACCACACTACATACAACAATGGAATTTTTCATATATTAGCGGGCACGGGGCCAAATATTTTTTGCTGCAGGAAAAATTTTTGTAAGCGGATGTTCTTTGCAATCATGCTTTCGAGCAACACACACTTTTCTCCCATACTCAATGAGACGATACGTCAGATCGAACCACTCCTTTTTCGGTATAAGCATCATCAAATCACGCTCGATGACTTTCGAATCAGAATAATCAGTCAAATCAAATTTCTGCGCAAATCGTTTTACATGCGTATCGACAGCAATGCCATCAATGATACCATACGCGTTTCCCAGAACAACATTCGCCGTCTTTCGGGCAACTCCCGGTATGGTCAACATCTCTTGCATTGTATTCGGGATACTGCCGCCAAACTTTTCATCCACAAGCTTTGCCGCGGCCAAGATATTTTTCGCTTTATTTCTAAAAAATCCTGTCTCATGTATATCCTTTTCAAAATCACTTCTCTTCGCCCAAACATAGTCTGAAAGCGTCGGATACTTAGCAAACAAACGAGCAGTAACCTCATTTACTTTTTTATCGGTACATTGCGCCGATAGCTCAACAGCAACAAGCAGCTCCCAATTCGACTTGTACACAAGCGCAATATGCGCCTCGGGAAATAATTCCTTGAGGGTCGCAACAATACGCTCTGCACGCTTCTTCCGGGCAGGCGTTATGCTTGTTATTTTCTTTAGTTTTTTCTTTGTTGCCATATCCCAATATCTACAACCATACCTCATGATATACTAGGTGCAAGCATGATGAATCAGCACACGTTCTCTCTCATTTCAAAAATGATATCACTCGAAACAGTCGTGTCGGCATTGTTCCTTTTTGCTCTCGTCATGTTCACCATCATGTCTTTTATCCTCTACTTCCACTGGACACAATATCGCGTTACAGCACAAGTACCAAAATTCATTCCTTTACTGTATCTCCTGGTTGGTCTCATACTGCTTGCTCTTATGGGAAGTATCGCTCTTTCATACATAGTGCTGTAACTCATGATCGAACTGTACCAAAACGAAAAAATTCTCCTCATGCAGCGAAAGCATTGGTTTGTTTTTGTATCACATCTGCTGCCGCTTATTCTTCTCTACTTTCTGCCATTCATACTTTTATCCCTCATGGGAAAACTAATCGATGCAAGTACGCTTAATTTTTCACTGGCATCAATTGACGAACGTCTTTTCGTATTCCTTGCGCTTTTTTGGACACTTATCATCTGGATGTTCTCATTTATGACATGGACTGATTACTATCTTGATGTCTGGGTGCTCACCGACAAACGTATTATTGATATTGAACAACTCGCATTTTTCAGACGGGAAGTTTCAAGTTTCCGATATGAACAGATACAGGATATGACCGTAAAGGTACATGGTGCACTTGCTACGTTTTTCGACTTTGGCTCGCTTGAAGTGCAAACTGCAGGTTCTTCAGCAAAACTATCTATCCAAGGAGTCGCCCATCCCAATCAATTGAGAGATACAATCTTCGAGCGCATGGAAACCCCTCAAAAAGAGTCTATTTTGGCAACTTCGCCTCAATAGCATTCCAGAGCGATGCTATTTCATCTTCGGGGATGATATGATGCAGTTTTTGTAACACGCCCTCAAAAACAAGGCGTTTTGTTTCGGTACTCCACAGAGAATCCGGTCCTCCAGGACTCCTTTGTTTTGCAGTATTCCACTGGTCGTAAAGTTCGTGCGTCTCATGTATTGGTATAGAAACAAGAACGACGTCGTGCACGGGAGCATTATCTTCAACTCCGAGTCGTTTATTTACTTGTTCAATCTGCTTCTCTTTTTTGCGGATCGTCGCTTGTTTTACCGATGTTGTAAACTGAACTCCCACTTTCACGTCAACGCCCCTGTTATGAACCCCCCGTATTCGAACGATAAAGTCGATCTTGTCCTCTGCATCCAACTCTGCATCTGCACGCAATATCTCAAAGGGAACATCGTGATCATAGGTTAATTTCAATAAAAAACTCTGCGTCATGCGCTCTGCAAGGATCCCGTTTGGATCTTCCTCCTCACCTTCTTGCCGCCGCTCCATCGCAGCATATGCATCATCGAGTCCAGAACCCTGGTTCACATCGCTTGCTTTTTCCGTAACCGTGATCTGCTCATCCAGAAGATCATAAAGCTGCTGTTTTGCGCTTCCTACTAAATACTGTTTTGCAACACTTCGGGGCACCGAAGCATCCATACGGTACGAAACGCCCCACATACCGTCCGTCAGCATATCACCTTCAGTGATCGGAATCTCGTTCGCATTCTTTTTACCACGAAGAAAGTAGGTCACCGTATCTCCTTCCCCTCGAGCATATACCATTTTCCCTCCCTTCTCTCCTACGGATTCAAATGTTGATGCCCCGGGACGCGCGCGTGCACGCTCGTGGATAGCATCAAGCTCCTGCAAACGTTCATGCAGATTATCCATAATCTCTTGTTTCTTTTTCTGCTTAAAGTACACATCTACTTGCGTTGATGTTTCTGTTCCCATTTCTTGCGCCGCAACTTCAATCATTTCAAGATTTTCGATTTCTTCCCGAGACACCTCATCAGCAGGCAGCTCTCGCTCCACGATATCTTTACCAAAGGCACGCAAATTCTTTTCAAATCCTTCACGCATAGTTTTATGTATCAATATCCGGTAAATTCTTCTGTTCTTACTGCATCTCGCGACACCCCCATATCATGGAGAAGCTGATCCACACCTACAACCATCGGCGTATGTCCTGCGATGTAAAAAACTGATATTTCGATCCCATCGACATACTTTTCGATCATTTCTTTCGATATGCGGCCTTCTTCGCCGCTCCATTTCTCTGTTGATTGCTTCATATTGGTCATCGTCGGAATATATTTGAATTGCGGACTCGATAGAGCATATCCTGCAAGCTCCGCATGATATACCGTATCCTCTGGACGACGGTTTGAATAAAACAGGTACATCTGATACGAAAGTTTGTCATGTAGAACAAACCGTATCATGCTCATAAACGGTGATATCCCGATCCCACCTGCGATAAATACTGCCGGACGAGTTGTATCAACGTGCATATGAAAAGAGGAACCAAGAGGTCCGCGCAGCGTTACTTTCTGTCCTTCCATAAGCGAGTTGAGAACTTTTTTAAAAGCTGTATCGCGGATTCTTGCAACTATCACCAAGTCTGGTTCATCCGGAGAATTCACCAAAGAAAAATCTCGTTTATTGCCGGAAGTATCTGTCTCGGGCAGATTGATCAAAAGTATCTCAACATGCTGCCCAGGTTCAAAAATAAAACCTTCCGGCCGCTCAAAACTAAACTCGACCGTATCGAGCGCAACTTCTTTCTTTGATTTCAGTGCGACAGTATAGATTTTCGGCTGCATAAGTAGAAGTCATTATTATATCAAACGAAAGACTATGGTAAAACTCCGTAGAAACGCAAGATGATCAAAACACTGATGAACGTCAAAAACATGAGTGCCATCAAAACCGCAGCAGAAGCAATATCTTTTCCAATGCCGATCAGTTCGTGCCGCTCCGGATGTAGCCTCTCCAGTATCTGTTCAAATGCAGTATTAATAAGCTCTGCCATAAGAATCAAAATATATGAAAGGATCATGAAAATAAATTCGTACAAACGAAGCGGCCCAAAAACATACATGAACGCCGCAACAAGAAAACCGCCCCCTATTTCGAGTCGAAAGGAGAGGTCACGCCGATACGCTTCTCTAAAGCCGCGGAATGCATTTTTAAAACTGCCCAGTATTTTAAACATAATTTTCATATACTCATGATAACACTCTGCTATGGCAAAAAAACAAAGGGCACAAGAATAGTTCTTGTGCCCTTACAATATGCGAACGTCTACCTATATTCTGCATAAAACATCCGCAATTTCTCCCCGAATTGATACTTGCGGCATTTATTGAATGCGATCCGCTCGATCTGACGAATTCGCTCACGGCTCAAATCAAAAATTTTTGCGATCTCCTCCAATGTATGCATTTTCGAATAACCTAACCCATAACGCATACGCAGAATTTTTTCCTCGCGTGGCGTAAGCTTGCTTAAACACTCATCCAAAAGCTTCACTAACCTGCCGTGATCAACTTCCTCGTCAATATCACTACTCGATTCGAGCGAGTTCCCAAGAGTAGGACCATCCTGTACGATCGGTTGGTCCAAATATATCATCGGCAACGTCTGCCAGAGCAATTCTTGAACATCTTCCACTGGCCAATCAAGTTTCTGACTAATACTTCCTATGTTAACCGAGGCACCAATTCCCAATAACTCGTTGATCGCTTTTCGAATCTTTCCCTTTCGCTCGTAGGCGTGGCTTGGAATCCTGACGGTTCGATACTGATCAGTAATACATCGCGCGATGCTTTGACGCACCCACCAGTGAGCATACGTTACGAATTTCAAACCGCGCTCAACTTCAAACTTTTCAAGCGCCCGTATAAGGCCGATATTCCCTTCCTGGATGAGGTCAAGAAAAGAAACACCGCGGTCGCGATAACTCGCCGCAATATGGATAACGAGACGCAAGTTCGCCCGCAACATATCACCAGCAGACATATCATACTTCGACTGCCAGTAGCACATGCGAACATATGCATTCCGAAGTATTCGGTCACCCGAATTGCATACAATCTCTTGTGTAAGTATCTCGGAAAGCACATCATAAAAGGGTCTTTTCAAACCGAGATCTCTAATAACTTTGATCTGCAGTTGCAAATTTTTCACAATTTTTTTCCGATTTACAAGGCAATGTGCATTTTTCTTCTCGCGAAGTTTCCGTATTTCGCATGCTAATTCTTGAATGCACGCAATGACTTCAGTGATCCGGCAGATAAGCTCTTTTCGTCCACGACCTTTTTCTTGGAGATCGGAAAAATAGTCGCTTCTCACTGATTCTTTGTGAGCAAGTTCGTCATGAATCTGCATAAGACCCGGGACAAGCGCCGGAGAAAGTATGAGGGTCCGATACAACCGCTCGCGCATATATGCTACACGACGTGCAAGAACAGGTTCTTGTTCCCGTGAAAGCAACGCATGGTTTCGAATTTGAGAAAAGTAGCGGGCAACTAAGGTATGCTCTTCCGGCTCTAGTTTTTGAAGGGTAACCACCTCTTCCGGCAAAAGATCAGTGGTATCTTCTTTGGTACCTTCAACAAATCCTGTCTCATCTATATCCTCCGGTAAAACTGCACTTCGAAACTTCATATCTCTCCTCCACGTGGTAGTCAGAATTGAAACAACGTACAATCAACATATCTAAAGAACAATATGGACAGCGTGACTGTCTCATAAATACTATTATTGTATGAATCTCATCTGACTTGTACCATACAAAAAATGTAGGGTCAAGCGGCGGCGGCTACAGACGTGTAACGTCACGAGGGGTAAAGATATTCAAAAACCACTCAAGAGCCGTCCGCATCTTTGCCCACACACCAATGATCTTTGAAAGATACGCCACGCGATGCAACAGCCACGCGGAAACTCCCGTAAACCGCATTCCCTTTACCTCTGCCAATGCACCCCGTTTCCCAAGCGATAGAATAAAGCCAAGATCCTTCCATTCGAATTCAACAAGCGGCTGCTGATATAAGTCGTTGAATATATTTTCAGCCACAATATCTCCTTCGCGCGTCGCAAATTGTGCACGCATTGGATACGGCATTCCGCTCTCTTTGTCGACAATCCAGGCCTGATCTCCTGCAACAAATGCATTTTTACGCCCAGGAATAAAAAGATGCGAAGTTACCTTAACTCGTCCTGTATTTTTTTCATATTCAAGGGGCACCTGTGAAATAAATTCTATACTTCGCGCTTTTACTCCTGCTGCCCATATCACCGTACTTGAACGTATCATTTCAGAACCAATATGCACTTCAGTAGAAGTTATATTTGTTACACGTGCGTTATACCGCACCCCAACATGTAATTTTCCTAAAAGTATTTCCCGCACTTTTCTATCAAACCAGTCATCCATCTGCGGCACGAGGCGACCGCCCCCCTCAAGAAGAACTATCTCGGACTTTCCTTTGAGCCGAGGATACGCATTCGCAAGTTCATCATTCATATAATCCCCAAATTCTCCGGCAAGCTCAACACCTGTTGGACCACCGCCAACAATTACAACACGGAGTAAATCTTTCATTTCATCATCATTCGTCAGAACATTTGCCGCTTCAAAACTATCGATAACTCTATTTTTTATACGCCTCGCATCTTCAAGATTTTTAAGGGGATATGTATGCTCCCGCGCTCCCGGAACACCGAAAAAGTTGGTTTCTGACCCAAGCGCTGAAACAACATAATCATAGTGAAGTTCAGTTCTTGTTACCTCTTCACCATTGCCATTCGACACCAGATATTTCCTCTCTTCGATCGTAACAGTTTGAGTATCCAAATTAATCTGCTGGATTTTCCCTTGAACGAACCGGTCGAGACAGCAATTCGGAAGTGTACGCACAGGAAATGTAATATTTGAGGGCTGGAGTTCTCCCGTAGCAACATCTTGAATAAGCGTCAGAAACAAGAAATAATCGAACTCGCTTACGAGAATGATTTCGATATCCCTCTCGCGGGCATGGAAACGCGCATGCAAACCTAAATACGCATATATTCCCGCAAATCCGGAGCCAAGTATTACAACACGTTTTGCGTTTTGTTTTGCTGCCATACCTTAATGTAAAGTCGCCGTTGAAAAAATGGTTTTGAAGATCCTACTATAAATAATCACTGTATCAAGAACTTCAGTATTCACTTCCTTGGGAATATCATAATTTTGATTTCCACTATTACCCTTAAGCCGTGCAAGCTTAATCGTTGAAGAAGAAACGCTGCCGTCTTCAGAAAGCATAACGCGGAGATCAATACCATTCGTCACATAAAATTCTTCAAACCGAAGCAACTTCTCCTCTCCCAAAACATGTTCCGAGACTTTCCCACGACCTTCGTGAACGCTATCTTTTCCTACAAATGTGCCGTTGCGGAGAACCCTTCCCGCTTCTGCTGGCAGCGCATCATCAATGTTTTTTTCGGTTACCCGAGTATAATAACACATTCCTGCATAGAGCAAAGACATTATGATAAGAATACGAAATACTGTCTTCATTATATTCTGTATTGTAATAGCATAGCGGACTTCTGTATAGACAAACTCCTATCGAGGAGCATACCCTCGAAGTTCTCTTCGGCGCACTGCATAATCAGGAAGCGCCTCTGCCACGCGAGCCCAAAAAGCCTTGCTGTGATTAAATTCGAGCATATGACAGAGCTCATGCACAATAACATATTCCCGTAGTCCTTCGGGAAGATATGCAACTTGAAAGTTAAAAGTTAGATTTTTGCGGCGGGAACAGCTTCCCCACCGTGTCTTTTGATTACGCACATACACCCCTGCAACATCAAGTTTGTAGTGGGAGTTCCAAAAATCAACATAGGCCTCGATGATACAAAGTGCCTCATCTCTTTTTTCTTTATAGCGATGTTTCGTCGGAACATGAGGCTGTGCAAGTGTGCTGAATTTCATTTTTGCTAAGATCCATTTCTTTTGCGCCAGCAAAAAGCGCTCCACAAATTCTTTGGGTACCCCGCGCGGTCTCGTCACTACAAATCCCTCCCCGCGTAGAGCGGTGAGACGAATGGAACGTGATCGCAAGCTTGTTTTCAGCACATATCTAACTTCCCGACCATCGAACAAGATCCGTTCCTCTATCGATGTACCACTTTTCTTATGCCGCATGTGGAAACATTTTACACGAAAACAATCCCTCTCGGAAAAATTGCATAGAATAACAGCCTGCGTATACTGACAATAGAAAAAGACGCCACCATACACCACGGAAGGAGCGTTTATGGATCCTCAAGAAAAAGAGTTGATTTCCCGCGCGTTACACAAGGGACTTTTTGGAGCGTGTTTCGACCATCTTGCGATCGTCGTACATAATAAAAACATATTCCAGGCACTCTTTACGTATCTAGGCCTACAGCCCGGATATAATCGAAGAGGAATCGGCGACGGCACCACAAGCATGGACACCGTGGTCATGCATGCCCCCTTTTCGCAACAGATTGCTGCCGGACAGCTGCAGATCGCATTCATGTCGGGAAATGATGGGATGGCAGCGGACGGCCACAAAATCCTCTCTCAAATTTCCGAGTATTTCAATCGCCGCGGCAACTTCTTTGTGCAGCACATTGCCATCAGATGCCACAACATAGCACTCCTTGTTGAGGCTTGGAGCGCTCTCGGCGTCAAGTTCATCACTGCTGATGAAAATGGGCCGCTCATCCTCGTTGACCACGATGGCAAAAACACCTACCTGCAGTGTTTTACCTACCCTGTTGTTGAAACAAGCGGAACGTTCCTTGAACTCAAGCAAATCGTGCTCCCCGACGACGAAATTTTGACTTCAAGCAAGCAATTCCGTGACGCTAATGTTGAGGGCTTGTGGGAACATGTTGACCGACAGCTCAAGAGTATCTTCGAGCAAAACATCTTCGGCGAACCGAATCTTGAAAACTCGCTTAAGCATCGCGGCGCTTTCCCTGCCATTTAGGTATTACACGACCTCGCATTTTCACAATAATGCGAGGTCTTTCCTTTCACTTTTTATTGGTGTGCAATACCCGATGGTGTGCGTACTCGCACCCACGGGGTGCACATAAAACTTGTATCGGCGGCGGCCGATACCTATTCCAACAAAAAAGCCCGGGCTCTGCTCCGCGAATACCCTGTTGTTGTCTGTAACCAGACCCACAGGGATCGACGGAGCAGACTTTTTTATTTCGGCTAGCGACGAGTGTAGGAGAGTACTCTCCTACACTCGTCGCTAGCAAAGACAAAATATGGGTCATCACGTCGGCTTATTGCGGGGTGATCTATATATTTTGCAAGAGTTGCAAGAATATGCTTAACTGCACCAGGAAAATTTCATTAACAGGAACATGAAGGAGTGGTAATGCAAACACGAGTGGTTGTAACAGGCCTTGGAGCAGTAACACCTCTTGCAGTTGGTATAATAGAAACATGGCGCAGACTTCTCCTCGGAGAAAGTGGCATCCGCAGAATACAGTCATTTGATCCGATTCTTGCCGGCCTCGATGTTGCGATTGCGGGGGAAGTTCCTGACTTTAACGCCATAGAGTACTTCGATAAAAAACTTGCGCGCAGGCTCGATCGCACAGCACAATTCGGTGTCATCGCTGCACAAGAGGCACTTCAAGAATCCCATTTAGTGGTTGATAAACATGACTCGAAAATCGGCGTCATTTTTGGTTCCGGCATCGGCGGTTTCGCCACAACGCTTGAACAACATACCGTATTCACTAAAAAAGGAGCAAGGCGAGTTAGTCCATTCACGATACCGATGCTCATGCCCAATGCAGTCGCGGGAAATATTGCTACTATATTTTCCTGCCTCGGGCCCTGCCTAACGCCGACATCAGCATGCGCAAGTGGAGCAGACGCTATCGGCATTGGTCTTGACCTTATACGAAGCGGCCGTGCAGACGCATGCGTTGTCGGAGGTGCCGATGCGCTCATACTACCACTCGGCATAGCAGCATTCTCAAACATGGGTGCTCTCACTGACAAATACAATGACCAACCACAGAGAGCTTCGCGGCCTTTCGATAAAGACCGAAGCGGTTTCGTTATGTCGGAAGGCGCCGCTGCACTCGTACTTGAAAAAGCATCGATCGCAGAGGCTCGTGGTGCAACCATTCTCGCAGAATTAGCAGGGTATGGAAGTTCTTCCGACGGTTACCATATTACAGCACCACATCCAGACGGTGATGGTGCCATCCGCGCAAGCCGTGCAGCTTTAGATGATGCAAGTCTAAAACCATCGGACATCACCTACATCAATGCACACGGTACAAGCACATCCCTTAACGACAGAATCGAATCTTCTGTCATACAAAAGGTATACGGAAAAAGTGCTGATACTATTCTCGTCAGTTCGACAAAATCAATGACTGGACATCTGCTCGGAGCAGCAGGAGCGCTCGAGGCAGCATTTTGTGTACTCGCACTTCATACAGCACTTTTTCCGTCAACCATCAATCTCGACAATATCGATCCACAGTGCAGTCTGCACCATTTCCACAAAACCAAAAAGGTGGAAGATAGATTTGCTGCTGTTTCAAATTCGTTTGGATTTGGAGGACACAACAGCGTTCTTGTTTTTAAAAGATATTTGGGCAACTAAAAGCAACCGTAACAGCCTGCTGATACCGGCGAGGGGTACCCTACCCCTCGCCTTTGACTTTTTTCAATACTATGGTTAAATGCATTTGGAAAATTTTATCGACAGTATCACAGAGGAGCACATCTAATGCGGCGTTTCAAGAAGTTTCTAATGGAACTACGTATCGCCTTTCTGGCAGTTGCATTCACTCTCATAGGTATGGGCGTGTCAAAGTACATTGATACAATTTCTGCCTGGAATATCTCGACAGAAAAGATCACCATCGCAAGGGCATTCTTGAACTATGAAGAAACGGATGCGCAAGGAAAGGTACCGGAAAAAATCTACTACCAATTCACAGAAAAGATACACTCGACATTCCAGAGCAATAGAACACTCTGGGAAAAACTGACGGCTGCGCGAAGTCTGCAAGATAAAAGATTCAATGAGATACGCTCGATATTTTCAGATCTCTCAATAGATATCGTACAGGCATGCATAGAAAACGATACGGAGAAAATTCGTGAATTCATCAAGAACGAACAGAAACTTTTACAACAGATTTCGTTTTTTTCCGGATGGCAAAAGCTACAGCATCAATTGTGGACGGAATTTGCAATCATGAGCGTACTTTGCCTTACCGTATATTGGTGGAGAGACAGTTACGTTATGGCATATTGGCCGCTCAAAAAATGGTGGTTCTGGATCTACCTAGTCGCCATCTACCCCTGGAGTTATGTCATCGGCGGGTTTATGGGTATCTCCATACTCACCTCACTTATTACATTCCCACAAAGATTTGGCAAAACCTACTCAAAATATGAGGGGTTCTGCAAAAATCTGAACGATTCTTTTTCTGAAACACAAGCAGTGTGGAAGCAACTTTTTTTTGAAGCTGCCATTCCTCGGCAAATAGAAGGTTACACGACACAAGTTCGCATGCTGCGCGAAAAGCTTGGATCCTTGGGGTTACAGATGGAAAAAACAGAGGAAGAATATGCGCAAGCAAACTCTGCACTGCACCGTCTCAAAAATCTTGAACAAAACCCAGCCGAGATCGTTCCCGATGAAACATGGACAAAAGACCTCGAAGATATCATCGCCCACAAAGATGTACAAGCGGTACGTATCTGTGCAGAAAAGCTTGGAAACTCCGAGACATGGCATGTACTTGAGATCTATACAAGAAGAATAAACGCCCTCGTAGAAGGATTCATCGGGCCGCTCCGCATCAGGATGGATATGGACCCACACCGACTCGGAACTTTCAGCGCAGACAGGCGTATGCAGCAAGCGCAGGACAGACCAGGATCACTATACTGGTCAGACAGTTTCTGTTTTGGAAATAGCTCGGAAACCATTAAAATGCACCTCGAAGAACATCGGCCTTCACTCGCCCTTGCAGTGATCATGCAAGCGTTTCACGCTTCAGGAAGAGGTTAGCACTATGCGAAACAGAATCAGTATATATCGCACCGCCATGCAAATATTCAGCAGATGGAAACAAGAATGGAATGCCGCATGGGAACATATTCAAGAGCAGATCTACAACCTATCCTCCGAGGGAAAGAAAACATGGCATGGACTCGGTTATCTCTTCGAGCAGGCACGTGCAACAAACGGTTTACGTTTCAACTTCGGAAACGCGCGGCTCATCGAGGACAACCAAGCCATCGCGCCACAGCCGCGCCTGGTTATGAGCGAGACAGTATTCCGTGAACTTCTCTACTATATGCGCCGCTTTCGAGGAGAAGGACAGGTCATGGGTTTCATCGATGTGCATAAAGATAATGCGTTTATAGTGTCTGAACTCGTTATCCCGCCGCACACAGCAGGACCTGCATCCGCAGACCTTGACCAAGATAAATTTCCCTTCTGGCTTGAATCTCTCGTAGAAAGCGGAAAGGACGTTACGAAACTTCGCATGCAAGGGCACTCGCACGGAGATATAGCATCGTACTTCTCGGCGGAAGATATCGACACAATACGCGAGGAATATGCGTGCGACTGGATGGTAAGCGTTGTCGGAAATCGACTTGGTATATTCCATGCTCGTCTCGACATATACAGACCAATTCCCATCAGTATTTCCCTCCCCATGTTTGTAGAAAATCTGACGACATATGCTGAGCCAAATGAAATTCTTGCATGGTCGAGTAAATTAGAAGATACGCAAACAGGCGAATTGATCGAAACGGTGGAACTCTCACACAAAGGAAGAAACAATGGCAAATTTTGAACGGCAGCTCGAAATTTTCGGACCCTATGCAAGCATCCATCCGGTAACCTTTATCGGACTCGGAGGAATCGGTTCGGGGACAGCGTACAGCATTCGAAAGATGGGATTCTCCCGTTTCCATTTGTGGGATTACAATACCGAAGATTCTGGTATCCTTCATCCTCACAACGTTCCTTCACAACACTACGACGAATGCGACGTCGGGAAACCAAAGGTTGTCGGTATCGAACGGCAACTGCGAGCTGCTCTTGATACTCCCTGTGATATCACGTCACACCAAGAGCTTTTCACGAGTAGTCAAACTCTCGAGGGTATTGTTATCGCCGGTGTCGACAATATGCATGCACGAAAAGAAATCTGGAAATCGGTGCTTCGCAGCCGTGCATTCGTACCACTCTACATTGACGGACGCATTGCCGTGGAATGGAACGAGGAAAAAGAGAAAGTGGCCGGCGAATGGATCGAGATATTCACGCTTGTTCCATCGCGCCTCTCCGACCGCGAGTTTTATGATCCAGAGTATCTATTCAGCGACGATGAAGCAACGCCGGAGCGTTGCACAGCACAAGCTGTCGCATATATCGGATCCCTCATTGCAGGACACATCGGCGCAATAGTGCGCCAGTGGAATGCAAAAGAACTCTACCCGCGACACTTTCTCTATGACTGCCTGACACGAAACACTATTCTCCAGTATGCAGACAATGAGCGGAATTGACTTTTTTGAATTGTCTGCTAGAGTAATTTTGTTCTCAACGAGCAATTTCCAAAACCGAAAGGACAGATATGCCTACCTTAACAGGAAAACCAGGTCAGGAAGTCCGGGAAGTCATCGTCACAAGCGCCGGTGTACGCAATCATGTACCGCATCAGCAGAACATGACCGTGCGCGGCGCGGCAGATGAAGCCAAAGTCGCTATTCCCTTCAGGTCGAAGCTCTTCGTCAACAATCAGCCCGCAGACAAGAATACGCGTTGCCAGCCCGGTGACGTCGTCACCGTAGCGCCACGCGCGAAAAACGGCGCATAGAACGCCATACACAGGTTGGACAAAATAACTTTTGTCCAACCTGTTTGCTTTTTTGATTTTGCTGAAAATTGCGAGCTACTTTGTTGGCTTCAGCACTCAATCACTCGTCGTATATGAAATACGCCTCGCGATTTCGTTGCCTTGCCGCCTCGTATATCACTAATTTTCAGCAAAATCAATTTATAATTTAGGAATGCACGCCTTGCATATCCCCAATTCCTCAAGTTTTTCCAAATAGTCAATAATAGTTGTTACATATTCGGCATGGCTCCACACAAGCGGCGCTGCAGATATTTGCGAACCGGTATAAGGATGCAGCTGCTCGGAAAGAATACCTGTAGAAAGCGAGTGCTTTACACACCATTCAAGCCACTGTCGCACAATATCGAGATCGCCCTCGCTTTTAGCCCGAGCAATATAATATTTAACTAACCAGAGCGTTGTAATAAACCACGGATTCGGTATTCCATCCTTGTCTTCATCATAGTAAGGATCATGTTCATATCGAGGAACACCTCCAACCGTCCCTTCGCCAAGCGCTAAATGTTTCTCGATAGTCGCGATCGAATCGATCACGCGCTTGTCGTCGACAGGAAGAATGCCAAATGCATACACTCCATAGATACTGCTCATATCAAGTGTTGCATCAAATTGGCGCTCACCTTCTTTTGTAGAAATCATACGATAAAACATCTGCCGTTCCGGATTGTAGAGATTTTTCAATATTGCTTCACGCAATTCAACTGCTGCATTTATATACAATGATTCATCTTCGCTCTTGCCGAGTACTCGTGCAAGCATACCTGCCGCAATCAGAGCGCCGTATTTTACCGAACAACTGAACGTGGATATGCCAAAGCGCTCCTCCCATACATCGTAACTCGGGTGTGAAAGCCCTGTTTGTTTATCCTTAAAAGCAACGAGAAAATTGGCAGATAATTTGATAAGGGGGTTATAGAGCTGCTCTATAAACTCTAGGTCGCGCGTCCTATCGTAATGTTTTTTAAGTGCGTACAGCACAAGAGATGTTTCGTCCTCCTGTATGGGCAGCTCTGGCTTATCGTTCCAAAGCCACGGATGCCACGAGCTTCCGATAGACTTGTTCGGCAAATACTTATGCATGAAGTAGCCGTCTTTTGTCACCGTGTCTAAGCAAAATGAGAAAAATTTATGCGCAACATTAACATATCCCGCACGATCAAGCGCAAGCGATGTGAACGCACCATCGCGCGGCCACACATATCCATACGTATCACGGCCATGATAGAGCATATCAGAATCGCCGGATGCAAGGATCGCACCATCGCCGTCCGTATGCGCCCGGATATAGAAAAGCGACTTCTTAAAGAGCGCCACCACCTCTTCCGAAAGGCCATAAAAGGCAAATCCTTGTTTGTTCACCCAAGCGCTCCAGTAGTCGCCAGCAGTTTTCATCAAATATTGCGGGGACTTTAGAACCACATGCGCATTTAGAGTGTGTACTTCGTCAGTTGATTTGCCAGCACATACCCAATAGTGGAACACACTTGTTCCCTCTGATTCAACGCTAAGCGTCATACACAATATCGAATCAACCGACCCATGTTCAATTGGGTTTTTTGAGAGAACACCGTCTTCCGCATCGCGATAACTGCCTTCTTTGCCTTCGATCTGGAAAATACCTATGGAATAATCGTCAAAGCGATCCTTGAGTGAAGCTGCATTCACGAGAAAGACTCGCCTGCTTTTATAGTGAATGATCGTATGCGTGTGGGGGTCATAGTAGCCGGTATCGCCACGCCGCGATTCAGAGATCTGAAACTCCTGTCCAAGAAAGACTTTTATTTCACGCTTGTGTTTTTCTTTATTGACAACAGTAAAACGGCGCAAGAAAATATTTTTCTCATTGTACACGATATCGTGCAACTCTATCTCAACGCCGATATCGTTATTAACCGCTTTTGTCGTACCTGCAAATTCATCGCTTCCGCAGATCATAGAAATTTGCCACGCCGGATCGTCAAACCAACTCATTCTGCCGTTCACAAACACGCCGATGCGGTGTACATGGCGACTGCCGATGTGATTCTCGAGACCAACGTGCGGATAGTAGAAATCACGCACCTGCGCGCGCGAATCAAGACCGACAAATATTTCTCCATTTCCTAACGCGAGCGATTTTGCCATAGAAAGTGCTAAACAAAAACAGGCCGCACGATACCTAATGGAGCACTTTTCTCTGAAAGCGCCTTCTCTGTGCGAAGCTTAACGTCATGAAGAGCATTCATGAAAGCAATGTATGCATCGTAGGGAGTATCGTATGGATTAAAATATTTATGCACATCGCCATCAGAAAAGTATTTTGTGCACATATAGTAAAAATGATCTGATGTTTGAAGACGCCGCCAGTCTTCAATAAGCCGCAAATCTTTCGTAGCAAGAACGTCTTTCTCAAGACCATAGATCTCGCGAAGAGCAGCCTGTTGAATGTTATTACCGGTCCACGCAGAAAGATCGCGTTCAGTATCTGCCCACGTCAGCGTATATGGAACGTCAATCTCGCCCACCGGCTCATAGTCGCAAATGGTTTCTGTCGGAGTTTTGAAGCCATTTTCTGAATGTTTCAGAAATTCACGCGGCAGTTCTGCAAGAAAGTGGAATATTCCCGTATCTTCCCATTGATGCTCGCCAAATGTTTCGTAATCCATAAAAAGATTGATCGTCTGCCCATTACCATGATGCGCATTCACCCATTGCACATATTTTGGAGCAGTTACCGGCCAGCCCGACCACGAACGCTGCCCAAAACGAAAAGCAACATCGTCAGAAAGCCGATAGTTTTTAAGGAGCAATCTGATATTTTTGCAATTTGCCGGATTGTATACAAAATTAGGACTTCGCCACTGCAATATCGGGTCCCATCCCTCTGCCATGATTCCCATATAGCCATTGTTCTCGGCCCACTTCGCAAGTTCATTATTATAAGAGAGCTCCGTATTCCGAAAAACAGTCGGACTCTGGCCGAAAAGACGCTGCAACAGCCATTTGTGCTGTCGAACTTGGCGTTCAAATTCCGGCACAGAGTGAAAAAATGCAAGCGAATGATAGTATGTATCTGCCAGAAGTTCAACACGCCCTGTTTTTACAAGATCTTGAAATGATTTCAATAATTCAGGAAAGGCATTCTCAATTTGGGAAAGAAATACGCCTGAAAATGAGAATGAAAAACGAAATTCCGGATGCGTATTCAAAAGGTGAAGCAATAATCTATTCGTCGGTATATACGACTTCGTTGCAACTTTATGCAATATGCGAGCATTATTGAGATCGGTTTCTGAATTGTCATTAAAATAGTTGTGATCTGTTCCGATATCAAAGACGCGATACCGCTTAACGCGATATGGTTGATGCACATGAAAATATAAACAAAGTGAGAGCATGTTCTATGAACAAATTTACAGAGCTTGATGAATCTTGATGAGCTACGAGGCGTCGAGGTATTTAATTGCGAGGTGTATTCCCCATACAATGAGCAATTAAATGCCGACGACAACGAAGTAGATCGCAAGATTCACCGAGCTCATTATTATTGTACTCCGTTGTACAATTCAATGCACTTGTCAGCAGCTTTTTCCCACGTAATACTTCGCGCTTCTCCGTTTCCATAGAGACCCAGTTGGCGTGTCAGCGGCGGATACCGAAGCACCGCAACGATCTTGTTCGCCATTTCTTCAGTATCCCAAAAATCTACCTTAAGCGCATGCGCGAGCACTTCGCTTACGCCTGATTGCTTCGATATTAAAACGGGAGTTCCACTCGCAAGCGCTTCAAGAGGCGTAATGCCAAACGGCTCCGAAACCGACGGCAAAACATACAGATCCGCAGACTCATACAGTCGGCGCAGATTTTCTCCACGCGCAAATCCCGCAAAGAAAACATGTTCCGCAATACCCATATCTGCGGCTTCCCGAATAATCTGGAACTCCATGTCGCCAGATCCTGCGACTACAAAGAGCGTATCGGGACAAAACTCAAGAACACGCCGTGCTGCACGGAGAAAATAATCGGGTCCTTTATGCATCGTAAGGCGTCCGACAAAAAGAACCATTTTTTGACCCGGACGCTTCCACGGCACAGCACTTTCTCCTTCTCCTTTGCATGTATATGGGCTGCAATCTACACCATTATGTATCACAAAAATTTTTTCTGCAGAAACCCCGTATCTTGCTATAAGTATGTCTTTTGTATACTTGGATACCGTTATGATCCTATCTGCAGCATCGAAGCCGATCTTCTCGATTGTATATACACGCTCATCAATTCCATTACCTCCTGACTGATCAAAGCCAGTCGCATGCACATGCAAAATCAGAGGTTTCCCCGTAAGTCGTTTTGCCTCAACACCCGCAAGAAAAGAGAGCCAATCGTGTGCATGTATCACATCGAATACTTCTCCCTCAATGATACCCTTGACTGAAGACGCGTACCGCATTACCTCTGAAAAAAGATCTGCTCCGTATATATTGCCCTCAAGATATCTCTTTGAAAGAAGGTACTCTTTTGCCGTAACATAAGGCGTCAACGCAGTATCGACTGTATACACTTTATTTTGCCGAGTGACATTCCCAAAAAGAAACTTCAGACGGTCATTTGTAACATTCACTTTTTTCGGAAGTACGAAAATAAGTTCAATGGATTTATCGACAAGCGCGCGCGCAAGGCCTTCGCAGGCAACGCCTAAACCGCCACTATTGTGCGGAGGGAATTCCCATCCGAACATTAGAACGCGCATGGTTTTATTCCTTTATGCTCGTATAAAAAAACCACGTTGTTAAACCTAAAACAACAACAAATGTGTACCCATTGGTAAAAAGAGGGCTATACATACTCCCTCAATGCTAATTCTACCAAAAATAAGCCCGGCTTGGTGGGCCAATTATCGAGAAATGTGGATAACGGCAGTTCTAGAGAGTCTGCGGGTAAAGGGTAAGCGTAGATGCCTTCATTTCGTCCTTAAACCACTTGCCTGCAGTCAACGAAATCTTCATGAGGACCAATTTTGCACCAGGTTGGCGATAGGTCACCGGATAAAAAGGCATGTTTGCCCAAATTTCGTTTACGAAACGATCAAGAATAAAGCGTTCTTCATCAATATCCTTTACGACCGAAGCAACACCTTCCATTTGAATAGTACCTGGTAGATCACTGTCATCAAAGATTGCAAGAGCTACATGGGCATTTTTCAGCATATTCTTATACTTTGCACTTTCTTTTCCTACTACAATATAAAACAGTGCGGGAGCATCAAATAGAAAAGTAACGGCTGCAGACTGAGGGTGTCCACTTTTCGTTACTGTTGACAATACAGCTGTCTTGTTTTCTGCAATCATTTCGAGTGCTTTTTTATCAAATACCGATTTCGTTTTCTTTGCTGGCATAAGTTTTTTAATATGAAATTCGCGTCTTACAGTTATGCAAATATACTCCTTTAGAATTCGATCGTCAAAAAAACAGGGCGGAAACAAAGTTTCCGCCCTGTACCCTAAGAGCCTATCTTCTATCTAAGATTCGTAAGAGCTCTTTCCACTATGGCGGAGTTCAAATTCCGCGACACCGTCATGCTTTCTCTCTGGAGTCGCTTACCCCATGTCCGCTCTAGGGTATCCATTATCAATGCAACATTTTTACCGATCTCAATTGTAGATTTGAAGTCACCAATGACCGACCTAATTGCATCAAGTTCAAAATTTGCCAATATCTTTGCCTGTATATGCCTCATCAACCCGCCTTGCAACCGAACATCTGGCGCCTGTAGGCTTGTTACCGGCTCCGACCCATACGAAAGAGCATAGAAGTTCCCAAATTCACTCTCTGTATCAATTCCTGCCCCGAGAAGAAAAACGGTCAACTGACATGGAACAGCTCCTGCTTTCCCTTGATTATCTATGAAATTTACGCTAAGAGCTGCAAAATCTCCTGCGATCTTAAACTCTTTAAGTCTCTGAACATTCAAAACTCTGTACCCACTTTTTCCTTCTTGGACAATCTCTTCTACATGCCGTACGCGCGCATTAGAGTATATGAGCGCGTACTGTTCATCAGCAAGTCGAACTTCATATACACAAGAAACGACTGGACGTACCTTTTTATCCGACACAATTCTCCTCTCTCTACGACGAGAAGCGGGAGCCTTTGCAGGCCCCCGCGATATTTTACTGTGCATCAACGACCAGCTGGCTCAACTTAATGTCAACGGTAATCTCTTCTGTGCCACGCAGCAATACAAACTTCGCTTTTTGTCCTGACTTATACGAGAACATTAGGAGCTGCACATATTGTCCGATGCTCTCTGTACGCACACCATCAATAGACAAAATAACATCTCCCATCTCTATACCCTGCTGGGAAGCAGCTTCATCCTGAAAAGCAACGACAACTATGCCAGGCTGCTTAAGGGGATATGGAATTCCCATATCAGCGAAATTGCGCGGCAATAGATTGCGCGCATCCACGACAACGAGTTTCGGATGCGCATGGCGTATCGTACCTCCTTCCGCAAGCTGCGGAAGTATTTTTTGCACATACGAGCTCGGTATCGAAAAGCTGTACAAGTTTGCATTCGGGCGATACGCTGTATTCACACCAACAACTTCTTGTTTCGCGTTCAAAAGAGGACCGCCGGAATTACCAGGGTTCAGCGGCACCTGCGAAAGCATGAACATTGAGCTTATCAACTTCGTAGATGAAACAAATCCCATCGTAATAGTGCGTTCGCCAAATGGAAATCCTATCGCAAAAACGGTCTCGCCGATCACAAAATCTGCAAATGCAACCGGGGGCAGATATGCCAGCTCTTTCGGAAGTTCAAGCAGTGCAAGATCCAGAACAGGGTCTCTCCCGATAACGCGAGATATGAACACATTTCCCGTTTTCAATTCTTCGATATAGACCTCTACCATCGACTGAACAACGTGGAAGTTTGTCAGAACGTATTTTATGTTCTGATATTGAACAATCATACTCGAACCATGCACCTGCGAACGAACACTTGCCGAACCGCGTACACGCAGAAATGATTCATTGTCATAGATCTGCTCGGCGATCTGTTGAATTCCCCGATCTGCAGAGAGTACCGCAGGCATTGACACCTGTGCATCTTGCGCAGAGCTTGTCGAAACAAAGCTCAACAAGGCTACACAAACGGAAAAAATAAGAGCAGTTACAGCTGTTATTTTGTTACGCATTTTGGCTAGCTCCTAACTTCAAGCGTTAGTAATACATGTCAATATCTTCTACTATTAGAAAACATTAAAAAAAGAACGCTGTCAAGGAAAACGGGGAAACGAACGGGAAAGCCGCAGATATGTCATCTGCGGCTGTGTACATACAATTACAGCGAAATCATACGGACACGGAGAACATCTTTAACGCGCTCTATCATCGTAATTACGTTGTCCGAAACTGGAACATCTACGTCGATCACGTTATACCCGATGACGCCATTGCTCTCATTTGTCATTGATTGAATATTAACGCCCGCCGCACCGAGCGTCCGAGTGATCTTTGAGATCATTTTTGGAACATCGCGATTCACAACAGTGATGCGCGTCTTTGTGCTGCGACGCGGCATTACGGCAACTGTTGGAAAATTTACCGAATGAGAAACGACGCCGTACATAAGATAGTCCCGTATCTTATCCGCGGCCATACGAAAACTTTTTTCTGTAGATTCTACAGTACTCGCCCCAAGGTGCGGTGTACAAACAACAGAGTCATTACCAATAAGCGTGTGTGTTGGGAAATCAGTCAAGTATGCACGAACGTGGTGAGATGCGAGGGAAGCAAGCACCGCTGCATCATTGTAAATTCCCTCTCGGGCATAGTTCATCAAAATGACGCCGCGTTTCATACATCCAATCTCATTCTCCCCAATAAGATTTCTCGTCGATGACATAAGAGGTACATGCACAGATACAATATCTGCACATGAAACAACATCCTCGAGACGGTGAACTATCTCCACTCGCGCATCAAGTTGATGCATGTTTGCGACCGTTGGCAGCGAATCATACCCAACCACACGCATTCCATAGAGAAGTCCGCGATTGGCAACCCGCAAACCAATATTTCCTAGGCCAATAACACCGAGCGTTTTCCCGACAAGCTCAAAGCCTGTGTAATTTGATTTTCCTTTTTCGATATATGCACGAATTTCCTCATCCGTTCCCATGAATTGTGCAAATGATTGCACAAACCTAAGAGCACCGCTCACATTTCGTGCATAGAGTCCGATCATAATGAATACGAGCTCTGCAACAGCATTTGCATTTGACCCAGGTGTATTGAAGACAGCAATTCCGCGTTTCGTTGCCTTTTCAACCGTAATCGCATCGACTCCCGCTCCTGCCCGCGCAACAGCAAACAACTTTTTATACTTGTCGGTATCAACCGGCTGGCTGCGAACAATGATCGCGTCTGGATCGCTCCATGCCGTCCCCACAATGAAAGAATCATCGAACACTCGTATCCCGTTTCCATCGGAACCCTTCATCAGAAGAACCTCGTAGGTCATACTCGCCTCTCTTTCTATTTTTTTTGAATGGCCTTGGCAAATCGAGAAACGCGCTCCGCATCAAGCTCCGTAAAACTTTTACTTATGCCCGTTGCAACAAAAAAGCAGTCGGCATGGGGCATGAACTCCGAAACATTTTCAGGCGCCATTCCGCTCGCGATCGCAAGTGGAAAATCGCCAATAGCTTTTTTCATCCTTTTGATCTTCGAAACAAGCGGGGGCGATCCCGTTGCATCACCGCTCGTCGTTACGACATCGAGATAGGGCATAACGAGCCACGCGACATATGTCGCATCATACACATTCTTCTGATACTTAAATGCAACACCCCCAAAATAAAGACCATTCCAGTCAGAGCGCTCTTCTCGCGCTTTCCAGGATAATTTTACCGCCAAAAGTGGATCATTCTCCAATTCTCCGAACCCTGCATTATCTGACCACACTCCGGATACACAACCTGAAACGACTCGAAACATTCGGAGTGGAGATAGGTCAAGACAGTTAAGACCTATCCAAAAATCAGGATACGCCTCGCGCACAGCACGATATACAGAAAATAGATCATCTGCGGACATCTTGTGGTTGATCAGGAACACACCATCGGCGCCATTTGCTTTTGCTATTTCAGTATTGCGAAGCGATTGTTCTGCTGATTCCGAATGTATGACCGCAAGAAAAGTATGCTTACTCTTAAAAATATCGCGATATCCCACACTACGTCTCCTTTATTGTAGAGAACTCTTTCCTACCAGGATAGTATAGCGATTTATATAAAAAGCAAAGAAAAAACCGTCGAATTTCTCGGCGGTTTTTTTCTTGTATACCTCCTTATGGGAATTGAATGGGGACAGATACCGAATCTTCATTTTCAGGCAAGCCCGATGGGTTGTCTTTTTTGAAGACAACGATCCCGCTTTTCATACCACCTATTGGAGCAGTAAACGCGATAGATCCTATAAACGGCACAAATTCTTCCGTCATCCATTCTCCTTGCGCGCTCGCATGTCCTTGGCCAATGACCGTTCCATCTGCAGCAAGAAGATCTATCGGGAAACTTGCTTCAAAATACCAACTCCCACGAGCTTTGCCGCGCACCGAAAGAGGTGAAGAGACTATTGCACCAGGTATTGGTGTCTCTACGACAATCAAATTATCCTTGTCGGATGCGCCGTCTGCTGTAGCAGTCATGCCTGTCTCCGCAAAGTTTTTATAGGCATAGATGCCACCAAAAACAATTGCGAGAAGCATTATCAAGAGAGCAATTTTTTTCATATGTACGTACTTTCGACTAACTACTTCATATTTCGAATCGAACTCATCGCCGTATCATGCTTCACACGCAACACTGCACCCACAAGATCGAGTGTGTCCGCATGAACCGCAGCCTCTGTTGCAGTTTCTGCATGTGTCTCTCCCGCAATTTGCGTATCAAGAGCTTCAGTCAGCGCATCAGCTTTTACACTCGCTTCGATTTTGTAAAGGAATGCAAGCCATGGAAATTTCACCTTAACACGGCTTTTTCCTGAAGTAGCCGAAGATGCAACAGTGACGTGTGCTCGGATGTTCGTCTCGAAGATGCCAAGAAACTTTGCAGGAAACTTGTAAGCAACTTCGATCTGTTCACTGTCAACGTCAACAGAATCAATATTTTCGTCGTTAATCACCATCGTCGCTGCAAAATTCGAGAGGTCTTTACCTGATCGAACTTGCGTTCGAGTGAGCGCTGCACCGAGGATTTCTGCTTTCTTCTCGGGATTCCACCCGCGAACTTCTACCGCACTCACAGAAACGGCAGTTACTTCAGCATCCGTCGTATCCGTGTCTTTATTTTCCTTGTCACCCATCTCACCTTCTGCTGTAACGTCAACATTCGCATCGGCACCTGTATCAATATCTTCCTTTTCCGTTGCCTCAACCTTGGTTGCAGTTTTTACTTCCGTTGTTGCAGAACCTCCAACCTTAACAGTTCCTTTCGTTGCAGCGCCTGTTTCAACCTTAACACCTGCCCCTGCATTTGTTCCTGCAGAAGCTTTCACATCAGCGCCTGTTGCGACCGACGGTACAGGAACTTCAATGCTTTTCACTTGCTGCTTGAGCGCAGCAGACAATGTTCCCGCCTGAACAGCTCCTGCCGCAGCAACAGCCAAAATAACGGAAATATATAATAGTTTCTTCATAATGTATCAAATTATCCAATAATACAGCCATTTTCTAATAATGCTGATAATTTACTGTGCGCCACTATCGTACACAGCATCAAATCTATGTCAAGCATTTCTCGCTGCGCCTTGCACTTATATTTTCATTCTCCCACACCCTGCCACTTTCTGGAACAAGACTAATACACATGCAAAAACAACTTATTTCTCATATACTTGGTACTCTTAAAGCAATCTAATCAAAATTATAATGGCAACAACACCCTGGTGGAAACACGCACACATCTATGAACTGTATATCGACAAATTTGCCGGTGATTTGCGAGGCCTTACGAAACAGCTGCACTACTTTGAAACACTCGGCATCAATTGTCTCCATTTGCTGCCCCACTTTCCCTCACCGATGGTCGACGATGGCTATGATATTTCGGACTACCGCAATATACGAGCGGAACTCGGCACACTTGAAGATTTTAGAAATCTCATCGCACAGGCGCACGCAAAAAATATCCGCATCATCATTGATTTTGTGTTGAACCATACATCGCAAGATCACCCATGGTTTATTGAGGCCCGCAGCACGCGCACAAATTCAAAACGTGATTTTTATCTTTGGAATGACACCCAAAAGGGTTTTGAAGGTTCAACGAATGCATTTCCAGATATTAAAGAAAATAATTGGATCCATAACTCAAAAACAGACGACTACTACTTTGCATCGTTCTACCCCGAGCAACCCGATCTCAATTGGGACAATAGCGAGGTACAAGAAGAAATGCTCGCCAATATGGACTTTTGGATCGATCTCGGGGTTGACGGCTTCAGGCTCGATGCTGCACCTTTTCTCATCAAGCGCGAGGGAACCGCATCGCAAAGTCTTCCTGAAACGCATGCAATGATAAAAAAAATCCGCCGGCATGTTGCAGCAAAAAATCCTGACATCATTCTCCTTGCTGAAGCGCACAAAACAATCGCATTCACCAAAGAATATTTCGGCAATGGCGATGAATGCCATATGGCGTACCATTTTCCGCTCATGGAAGCAATGTGGCTCTCCCTTGCCGATAACAACAAAAGTATTGCCGAAAAGATGATCGCAGAATCATTTGATATTCCCGACAACTGCCAATGGGCAGTATTTCTCCGCAACCACGACGAGGTCTCTCTTTCCACACTCCCGAACGAAGATCGCCTCCGCCTCGTTGATTTTCTCGATCCTCGCCACGAATATCTTTTCAAAAAAGCTCAGGCGACAGCAGTGCGCATAGGAACAATATTCGACGGAAACCAGCAAAAAATTCTTGAGGCCATCGAACTCCTCTATACAACACCTGGAGCACCTATTATGTACTATGGTGATGAGATCGGCATGCGTAATTTGCCAAGCACCGGCACTATTGTTGACACGAGAAAATACGTACGCGGAACATTTGACTGGGAAGAAGCGAAACGACAAATGAATAACCCTGATTCCCTTTTCAGTCATGTTTCGGCCATAATCAAAAAATGAACAGACCCCCGATGCATACTGCATCGGGGGCTCTATATTACTGACTGTCTTTAGCTGCATTATCGCTTTTTGAGAAAAGTACTTCACGCAGCTGCGGTGCAGGAACAGCACATTTCACCATGAGGGTTGCAACTTCAAGAGGGTTGTCGATGCGTCCAATCGCCCCTTGCAGTGCCGAGCGCATATACTTCATTACTCCCTTATTTCCAAACGGAGGATACCAGAGACACTCCGTAGAGAAGTGCAGCTTGCTTACACTACCTGGCATATATCCTTCAGGTATATTCCAATTGATCTCCAAATACCGCTTTTGCAAAACGACCATCATATATGACGATGACCGAAGGTGGTCAAGTATCCTCGATGAAGAGAATACGCCTTCATCCGATACGATTCTCCCGGCACCCTCACGCAGATCAAGATCAAAAATATCGTAATCAAATCCATCCCCCTGAAGAACGGACCCGAACACCGCATTCTGTACTGTAATGCTCTCGATTCTTGAGAGATTTGCAAATGCCGGAAGATTCACCGGAACATTGATTCCCCATTTAAGAGCTCCGAGAACAATCGACATATAGCGATTCTGATCGCTTGTCGTGATGCAAAAGCTCTCGAGACCTTCAGAAGGAGCCTCTGGAATAATCACATGCCTACCGCGCACGCGATATGCATGCTTCGTATCATGCCATGGATTAAAAAACTCGTAGATACACTCTTTCGCAGTTGGCGATTTCGCAAAACCGAATAAAAGATCCTGCAACTGTGACATATCTGCAGACGGTCCAGCATGCACCCCCATATGCAGTGCGGATTTCGGAAGAGGAAATTTTTCGAAAATATCAAGAACGTTGAGAATGGGATCTGTAAACGGCATTTCGTTTCCTTTGCAATAGATATTGCTCTGAAACATTGTTACGATGTGGCATCATTGCCACGATATAACCCGCAAAACATTACCACAAATAAGTCTGCTGTGTCAAATTCCCAAAAACTATCCTCTCCTGCGAATGTGCAAAACTATGGATTTTAATGCACCAGATTTTATAAGATGAATGATTCCGGGAAGTATAGAGAAAAACACGATAAGTACAATGATCGGAAATAAGTATGCATCGACATTTGGAATCGCTGCACCAAAAAAGTAGCCGAGCATCGTTATGCCACATGCCCAAAGAAAACCGCCCGAAATATTGTACATAAGAAAGCGCCCATACTTCATCGAACCCACTCCGGCAAGTATCGGGGCAAACGTACGCACGAACGGCATGAACCGCGCAAGAATAATAGCCTTGCCACCATGCTTTTCGTAAAAAATTCTCGCCGTTTCCAGATTTTTTTTATGAAAGAATAAAGAGTCTTCCCGCGTAAATAGAGAAGGACCAACACGCTTTCCAAAACCATATCCGACACTGTCACCGAGCACCGCGCCGACAAAACAAATGACCACAAGTATTGCAATGTTGAAGATCCCTTGCGAAGCAAGAAATCCTGCAGTGAAAAGAAGTGAATCGCCAGGAAACATGAAGCCGACAAGAAGGCCTGATTCTGCAAATACCATAGCAAAAACGCCTGCATATCCAGCAGTTTTAATAAGCGCAATCAGGTCGATACCAAAAAATTCCATGAGGTCAGTATACACTACCTTCTGTCATTGCGAGCGAAGCGAAGCAATCTACTATGAATTACGAAACTCCCGCACACATTCCCTGCGGGAGTTTTTTCATGTACACTAAAACCGCTTCAAGATTGAAGCTTTTGTCTTTCACACAGTGTCACACAATAGAAACACGAATACTGAAAACAAAAATACTCA
>OBEQ011828504.1_pt1 | contig 29358 bp, 26 predicted proteins | sample 1670901 | NCBI WGS metagenome assembly OBEQ01 (sample SAMEA104232315, study PRJEB22302) | groundwater metagenome | biome: forest; feature: aquifer; material: groundwater | place: USA | collected 2011-08-07 | depth 5.4 m
GGGTGGCGTGGGGGGTGCCGCGGGACCCCGGGGGGTGGGCCGGCCCCCGGGGGCAGCGGCGGGGGCTGCCGCTGCCCGACTGCCCAGAGGTCGTACTCGGCATGTGCAACCGCGAACCGCTCGGGATCGATGGCCCATCGATCGAACCGGACCAGAGACGGATCCACACCCGCACGGAAGAGCGCGCCCCGCTCGCCCGGCTCCCCGAAGAGCCATGCCTCGAGCATGGGCACCGCGAGGTGAAACGACGCGCGCTCGCGGAGGAGTCGTCGGGCGCGCTCTTCGCGCTCGGCGCCGTGCTCCCGGCCGATCTCCACGAGTCTTCGCCGCACCGCCTCGCCAAACTCCTGCATGACGATCTCGGCTTGATCCACGTTCGCGAGCTCGAGATCCTCGAGGACGATGACGAGGTCGGGCCTGGGTTCTCTCTGGCCGGGCTCGAGGGTCGCCACGAGGCGTCTCGCAAGATCGTCGAGGGGGTTCTTCCTCTCGCGCGCGCCCCGAGAGTAGGGGAGCCGGGCCGACGTGAACGAGTCGACCTGGATCGTGCCCCGGAACGTCGCCCTGTGCGGGAAGTGGCGCTCGAGCGAGAAATGGAGAGCATCGCGCTCGACGGCGCCCGTGACGATCAACTGGATGTCGATCACGGGGAGCCCGGCGCGCGCTCTCCCTCCGGCACTCGCTTCGGAGGGGGCCGTTGCCCGCCGAAGTCGCCCTGGGAGAAGAGGTCTCCGAGCGAGAACTGAGCGAGCCAGTCCGGGTTGCTGTGCTTGTCGAGCGGAACGGGGAAGGTCCCGTCGAGCTCCTCGGCGACGAAGACGCGCTCGGGGTGTCTGCCGAAGGCCGCCAGGACGACCGGCGAGTGCGTCGCGAGCAGAACGGTGATGCCGCGCCGGCGCGCGCGCACGCCGATGTGATCGAGCAGCTCCTGGATGGCGTGCGGGTGGAGGGAGTTCTCGAACTCATCGATGGCACAGACGCCGTTGTCGTCCGTCGAGGCGACAGCGCACAGGTGGAGGAGGGCCGCCAGCAGTCCGTGGGGCGCCTGGAAGGCCGGTCGGAACGCATCCCGTCGCGGCTCGTAGAAGCGCCACGCAACCGGCTGCGTCGGTCCTCCAGGCTCGAAGTCGAAGTCCTCGAACGTCGAGGGAAACGCTCGACGCAGGCCGTCGCGAACGAAGTCGGCCCGCTCCTGGCGCCGGCGCTCGCCCACCCAGTTGCGCAGCACGGCGAAGGCGTCGGCGCCCGTCGGATGCAGCTCCGTCTTCGAGGAGGTCGGTGACCCCTCCGTGCGGAGGCGCCAGAGGTGAGGGTTCTGGTAGTGCCGGTAGCCCCGCACCGTCTGGACCAGGGGACCAAGAGCGGCGGCCAGGATCGGCCCATCGCCTGGTTGCGTGCCGCGCAGGAGCTCGACGATGTCGCCGAGGCGAGGAGCGCGGGCCGCGGCAGGCATCGTCTGGCCGCGAATGCTGCACTTCGAGCTGCTCGCGAGCTGGCGGAACCCCCCCTGCCCCGCGTGCGTCCCGGTCCCCGCCAGCGGCAACGCGACGGCCGGAGGCGACGGAATGAAGCTCGGCGCGATGTGCCACGTCGAGTCGCCGAGCTCGACGCCGAGCTCGAACGGCTCCTCGGGGGCCGCGCGGTCGTTTCTCATGATCGCCGGACCGCCGAAGTACTCCAGGCTCATGGCCTCCGAGAGCCCGCGCTCGAGGGCGTTCCGGAGGAGGTCGAGGATCGAGAGGAGCGTGGTCTTGCCGGACCCGTTCGCGCCCACGACGAGGCTCACCGCCCCGGCGGGTGGAGACCAGTCCACGTTCCGGAGCACCTTGTAGTTTCGCGCGCGAATCCGGATCGTCATGCTTCGCGAAGCTAGCACCGCCGGATCGTGGCGCGCCAGGAAGTGCGCCGGCGGCCGGTGATGGCCAGCCCCCGCCAGCGGAACCTGATCATCAGAATGAACTTGGCTGAGTTGCTCGAGAGTCTTGGCGCAAACATATCGCCCCTGCACTTCCCTGCAGACAGCCGCTCCCGAAATGAAACGATCTGCGTCGACATTCGCGTCTGGTAGACGCTCGGCATGGGTGGCGCGCCGAAACGCTGCGCGGTCGACGACTGGTAAGATCAGAAGGAACCGATCGATCTCGGCATCGACAAACACTGCGCCGCCCTTGCGCCAATCGATCCCCATGCTGCGCCAACTGTCCACGTTCAGCATATCGAATCCCCATCGATGCCGCAGTCGCCTGACCTCCGCGCTGTTCCAACCGAGACCGACATTGGAGTTGCGCTCGAAATTCTCGCTAATGGTGCTGAGACCATGGAACAGCCGGACCGCCGTCTCTCCATCGACCACGGCACCAGCGACGGCATAGTCAGGAGCAAGCGCCCACAGCGCATCGACTTCGCGGGGGCCGATCGACGACTTGGCTGTCGATGGGGATGGCGCTGTTACGCGAGCACAACACGAGAGCGTCCCGATGAACAGTAAGAGGGTGGCAAGGTACCGTTTCGTCTTCACGAGGGCACCATACCTCGGAATGATCGCGCCAACTGACGTCATCAGGACGACGCATCGGGCTCTCTCTCGATGCCCGCGCCAGCGCAAGCTCCCGCGGACGAGTTGGAGACCGGCATCGATGCGATCATTCTCGAGGGGAAGCCCGCAAGTTGGGCGATGCGTGCAACGATTTGTTGCTCGCTGAACGAAGGCGATCAGTGGTAGCCCCGTGGGCGGAGAGTGATGACATCCAACTTCGTGACATTGACCCTTGCACCAACTCTCAGTGCCGTGCTGCTGATGGCGGCGTCTATCTCTTGTGAAGGCCAGCACGCAGGTACGGTGGACGTGATGGTTCCAGCATCGCTATCTGGCGCTGAAGCGACTGTGCTGTTCTTCGACGCGCAGGGTTCGTTGCTATCAAGGACAAGAACTGAGAACGGTCTCGCCACCGGTCCTATGCGCCCCGGGGGTTCAGTCCTTGCTGTTAATCCAGGACTCCTCTATGCCCAGGTGTTGTGGACCCTGGATGTTCAGCCCGGCGATACTCTTACCATTCAGAGCTATTCGTTTTTCTATGGCCCCGCAACGAACGCGCAAGTGGGCATTAGTCCTGTCCCGCCAGGGACAACGAAGCTCTACTTCTCGAGCCCCTGTACGAGCTTCGAACCATGGGTGCAGACGGAAAACGTGTCAGTAGCCGGCGTCTACGATATCAACGTTTGCGGGTACCCATTCGATATCTTACTCGCGGCGCACATTGAGGATGGCGTAGACGCCCTGCCTCCCTTGATCGCGGTGATGCGAGGGGTCCAACCGGACGCATTTCATGACGCGCTTCTGGAACCCACGTGGCTGCCTCCCAATGAGTTCAAGGTCTCTCTTGGTGGTGACCCCGAAGTCTGGAAGTTTGCCGAGTTTAAGTTTGATGCGGTCACGGACGGTGAGCGTCGCTTCGGTCTACCTCCCGAGTTCCGTCGCTTCGGCAGGGATGGCGACGGCGCTTCTCTGACGCTGCCGTGGATCCCTGAACTTGGCGCGCAGGGGGTGTTGTCCGCCCGGATACCAGAGTATGGCACCGATTCGACCCATCAGCGGACCCAGATTCTGGCTCGCCGGTTTGAAGATGTTTCGACAGGTGTAACTTTCGACATCGGCGAGCTGCAGCTGCCAACGATCGATGACGTAACGTTCTCCCGAGCAGGAGTGAGTTGGCGGGTAGCCGGGGACGAGGAGTTCGACGGGATGATGATTAACTACAGCTCCTGGCTCATCATCGCGCCGCCTGGAACGACCAGACTTGCCCGCCCAAAGCTCCCTCCTGATATGGAACAGCTTTGGCCAGAGAACACTCTGGCTGTCACCATCCGGCAATTGAAGGAGGACGGGATTCCGGACTGGGCAAGCATGCGCACCATGTCGTGGGCGGAATTGTCGGGGGACTCCGAGTCCTGGGTCGCCAGGTCCCGCTATCGGGCCGTCAGTGAGACCCAGGTTCGGCTGCCGACGACCTCGACCAACCAGTAGGTATGTGACGTACTTCACCCGCCTCTCCAACGTCGAGACATATCTACATGGTGAGAGACAAGAACGAGGAGTTCATCGAGAAGGCCATCGCATCTCGAGGATGGGCTGTGAATCTCATTCCCGCAGGCGACAGCAATAATGAACCTGCCTTTGCATATACGACGGGCCTGTACAAGAGCTTCTGGCAAGCGGAACTGATTTGCTTTGGGCTGCGGCATGAAGTCATGCATGGGATGCTGAATATTTGCGGTGATCGAATGAAGACCGGTGAGAAGCTGCCTGTCGGTGTGCCGTTGATTGGCGTTATCGAGGGTTACCCCGTGTTCCTCCGTGAGGTCTTGGCGCGGAATAGCTACGATGAGCACGTCGGCTACTCCAATTGGTTTTATCGCGGACGTGACTTTCCCCTCATGCAAGTGGTCTGGCCCGATAAGCACGGGAGGTTTCCCGGCGATCCTGGGATAGGCCCGTCCATGGCTCACCAGCAGCCCCTGCTACCCTGATGGTTTGAGCCAGGGGCCATGAAGACGAGATCACTCCACGGCCGAGGCTCGCGGCCACGAACACTGGAAGAGGTCGTCGCCGAAGTTCACCAGCTCGACATGGATGGCGAGGACATGGATCCTGTCCGGCTGGCGCGCAGCGGACATGCCGCGCTCGTCTCCGCAGCCACGCGCCACGCCGGTTCCTGGACCAAAGCCTGTCGGCTCGCGGGCGTCGTCGACGGCCAGCACCGACAGCGATGGCACCGCGAGAAGGTGCTGGGGCACCTCCGTCGCCGGCATCAGGACGGCAAGCAGATGAGCATCCTGGCGCTTCGCCGCGATGGCCGATCGGACCTCGCTCGTGCGAGCGTTCGCTATTTCGGGACCTGGTCGGCGGCCTGCAGCCGGGCCGGCATCAAGACCGCGCCTCAGGGCAATCATCGGCTGTGGACACGCAAGACGATCATCGCCGAGCTCCGACGCCTCTCCGCGCTCGGCGTGCACATGAGCGCACCCGCGCTCTCGAAGTCTGGCCATCGTGGTGTCGTCAACGCGGTCCATCTCTACATGAGTGGATGGACCTCCGCCATGCGGCAGGCCGGCGTGCCCGCATCCAGGATCCCCTGGACCAAGGACCGGGTACTTCACCTTATCCGGCAGCGCTACCGCGCTGGCGCTGACCTATCCAGCAAGGCGCTACAGCTCGAGCGAGGTGGACCCGCGTTGCTGTGGGCGGCAAACAAGTACTGCGGTGGCTGGCCCGCCGCGGTGAAGCAAGCGGGCTTCACGCCAGCAAACGCGCCTCTGTGGACGCCTGCGCGCACCGCGAGTGCACTCCGACAGCTGGCGCACCAGGGCCACCACATGAGCACCTCTGCCCTCACGAAGGCCGGCCACGGAAACATCGTCAGCGCCGCCCAACGTGTCCATGGGTCGTGGAGAGCGGCGTTGGCCTCGGCCGGAATCACATCACCCCGGCGCACGGTCCCCTGATCGCTCCCTGGTCGCTCTTTCATCCGGAGCTTGCCGTGGCCAGCGACTGTCACTGTTACCGTTACCGTTACCGTTACTGTCACCCTGCTCGAGGCCCTGCAGGCCCCTTCGTGGCCTTGGAAGCGCCCATCCACCTCCGCCGAGTTGCGGTACAGGGCATCGGCGACATACGCGCTAACAGTCGGCATTTGTTGACCTGCGAACGCCGAGGACGACGCCGGCGCATTGCAGGGTCGCGCACCTCGCACGAGCGCGCCATGCACGAGGCGGGTGGCCCGCGTTTTGCTCAGGGGAACCGGCAGCATCTCCGCGAACTGATCCAGGTGGTGGACGGGACGCGGGGCAAATTGACAGAGCCAACGAGAACAAACACCGAGCGACTGCCGGCACGATGCATGGGTCACCGGCACCCAGTTAATGGGCTCTGGCCGAGGGTGCCGAAAAACGACTCGCTGGTCACGTATCGCTTGCGCGGGCGCCCTGCCTGCGCGATGAACGGCCACTGTTTGGTGCGGCGGGAGGAACGATGAGCATGAGATCCCTTCGAAGTCTGGTTCGACCAAAGCGTAGCGGCACTACTCTCTCACCCGACGGTGCACTGAGCGCGCGGCAGCAGCCGCTCAGAGCGACGCTCAGCATGGGCAGTCTGATGACCTCGATGCAGCGGCAGGCTCTGCGGCGTTGGTACCTAGTAGTGCTCATCGTTGGACTGTCCTCGAAGGCCATGGCGGCTTCCTCAGCTCCACCCAGCCCATCGGGTCCTAAACCGGGGGCAACCGGACAGGTCTCAGAAGGCGGGGGCTACACCACATCCGTACCCCTCGAGCTGCCTGCTCCACGTGGGCAGCTCTCAGTGCCTCTGGCAGTGACCAACTCAGGCGGCAGCCGCGTGGGCGAAGCTGGCGTGAGCTGGAACATCCCGGTCTCCTATGTCCGCGTCCGCAACAACATCAGCCAGCACAAGCCGAAGTTCGCCTCGCTCACGTCGACAATCCCATCTAGCCCGCCCACCGAAGTCGCCCAGCGCATCTCTCTTGACCTGGGTTCTGGTCCGATGCTCATGAGCGCCGTCGTCGGTTCTCCCGACGTCTATCGTCCGCTACTCACGAGCGGTATTGAGCTTCGCAGAGGTCCCAGCAACACTTGGTTGGCTTTGGATGGCGCTGGGCGGGTCTACACGTTCACGCAGCCGAGCGACCTCAGCGACAACACCTTGTGGCTCTTAACCGAGGTGCGCGACCGTACACGGGAGAACAAGGTCACGCTCACGTACAGGATTGAGACGCCGACATTTCCAAACCAGACTGCCGCCGGAGCACGTGAGCTGCTGTTGACGGACGTGCGCTATGCATTCAGTGCACAGGGCTGTGCCAAGTACCGCATTCAGCTTAAGTACATCACGGGCCAGGACGCGCTGCCGGGCGTTCAGGTGCCCAAGGTCTTGGCCTTCTACGGCTCGAACGGTGCGGCACGCGTCCGAACGAAGGTGCTCGATAGCATCGTCACATGGGCGGCTTCTGACGCCGCCTGTTCCGCCTCGGGCCGCCTTACGACGACGAAGTTCACCTACGCGGCGGCCCCGGATACGGTGTTGCCGCTGCTCTCTCGCGTCGACCAGTGGGGCGAGGGCGAGCCCCCGACCGATCTGAGCAAGCTCAAACCCGTCGCAAGGTTCACCTACGGCTCCGTGCTGACCGACGGAAAGATCAAGTTCGCAGGGATCCGCACAATGGCCGTTCAGGATGACGCGGAGGGGGCCAATCTCTTCGGTGCCACTGAATCGAGCACGTACTTCTGTGGAGTCGCTGGGAGTGCGGGCGACGCCACAATTTTCGCCTGTCCCTGGGCAGGTGTGATGCGCGCCCTGCGCGACATGACGGGCGATGGTCGCGCTGATCTCCTATTCACGAAGGCCATCCACTGGCCCGACACGATGTACCTCGGCGAGACGTATGTCTTCCCGAAGGAACAAGGCATGTTCCTTGCGCGCAACATTGTCGATCAATGGGGCACTCGATTTAACTGGGCTCAGTCTTTCTGGGATCTGTCTTCCGCATTTAGCGCCTTGATCATCCCTGGCTTCCTCCATAACGGAGGGCGGTGGCTTGATACGACCGTCTTCGACGAGTACTACAAGGACGGGGCTCTCACGGCGCGGAGTAGCCACGCCACACGCCAGTTGATGGACTGGAATGGTGACGGCAGGACGGACGTCGTCTGGGGTTGGGATTTCAGCCCGACAGTTCATGAGGCCTATCCAAGCTACTGGCACGTCATGTTGAATACGCGGGGTTTCAACGACGACTACATCACGTGGAAGAGTATCGATGTCGACTACGCGCCCATCGTTGCCGAAGTGAGGCGCTACGCGCCCTTGGCTTCGACGATCGTGTTCGATCAATTCAAGCTCGACCGTCGGCTGAACCGCGAAGAGTGCTGGGACGAGTACTCCAACAACGTCTTCCACAACACTTGCTCGGAAACTCACGGTCCTGGCTTTCAACGCAAGCACAACGAGTACAACGTCATCACCGAGTGGAAGCTGATGGACGTCAATGGCGACAAGCTGCCGGACTTCGTCTTCAGCGCCCCCACCAATGAGAAGCCCGACAACGCGATGCCGGGACCCGCTTCGACGGAAGTCCGCGTCATCTACAACCGCGGCGGCACGCGGTCGTTCGACGGCGAGTCGGTGAGGCTACACGCGACGACTTGCGGCGTGGAGCGCGTGCGTGGCTACGACGCTTCCGGAAGCTATCCCGCCGATCCCAAGACCGTCCCCAAGATCAACTACCTGTCATGCGGCTTCGTCGATGTGAACGGTGACGGCCTCATCGATTACGTTGACGAGGACGACCGCGAGACTCGGCCGCCCGCGATGCTGAAGCAGGTCAAGTCGCGTGTCTATCTCGGTACCGGCATTCCGGGCGACTTCAAGATTGAGCGGTCGTTCGTGCTTCCCGCCCCGATCACCATCGCCGAGGACTTCTCGCGCGATGGATGCCACAGCCAGAACCCGGGCGGCCCGAGGTTCGACGTCTCTAACCAGTGGAGCGGTTTGGTCGACCTTACGGGCGACGGCATCCCTGACTACGTTTACCGCGGATTGAAGCACCGCGTGAACGGCGGCATCCCGGTCAATGGCGTTGCATTCGATCCTGACCCCGCGACGCACTGGTGGCTCATGCCGGGTACTGGCGCTGGTTTCGCTCGACCCGTCCTACTCGACATCGGGTACCACACCTCCGAGCCGGGAGCAGGTGACCAACCATCGCAGTTCGAGTTTAGCCTCAGCAAGTCGGTCCACGTTTGCAACGCCGAAAACAAACCAGGCGACCCCGCCGAAGTCGCTGGCCTCGCCGACATGGATGGTGATGGTATCCCCGAGGGCATTTGCACGGGGAGGTACACGAGCTGTGGCGTTGGTCGCCCGCCTGGAGGCAATCCAGGGCAAGAGTTGCTAATTGCGTCGGTGGTCACGAGTACGGCAACCAAGTTCGAAACCTTCGGAGCACCGACGTCGACTCGGCTAGTCGAGATCGACAACGGCTACGGCGGTGTCACAAAGATCGAGTGGGGGAACGCCAAACTCCTGGACAAGCTCACGCCGCACAATCTCCCGTTGCCAGAGATCGTAGTGACATCGACGCAACAGGTGGCGAATCGAGGGTTGGGCACTTCCACGGCGCCCGTGCTCTTCTCCTACACTGACCCGCAGATGAGCTACCAGCCGCTCGTCGACCAGTGGACGTTTACGGGATACGGACGCCGGTTGCAAATGACCGGGATCCTCGACGGCCAAGGTTTCCTCCAGGGATCGATCGTGGTGACCGACACCCTCAAGAGGAGCGACTTGGCTGCCCAGACGCCCCTTGTTGATCAAACGGCACTTGTCGGGCGAACGAAGGAAGTGAGCGTCTTCCAGGCCAACTTTACCGCGGACCCCTGGCAGTACGTCACCATCGCCACCAATGGAGGCGACGTCCGCATCAATCGGGGTTCCGCAGGGAAGTGGGATCTGAAGAAGACCGTCGGGACCGATACCTCTCTCGACTGCCAGGCATACAAGGGTCTTCCCTACAACGGATCGAGTTCGGACGAGTGGGCGTTCGAGTTCCCCGTTACCGACCTTTGTCACGCGCAAGTGATTCCCTACGTGACCGAGCAGGCATCGTGGGAGGGCAATCAGAAGCCTGTGTTCGGCGCGACGAGCAATCACGCAATCCAGGTCCACTCGCTCGTGAAAGAAGCCGACTCATTTGGTCGGCCTCTCATCGTCGAGGACCGCAACGACGTCTCGACCGATACCGACAACGTTTGCATTCGCTACGAGTATGCCCAGAGCAGCCGAACGGACATGCTTGTCCTCGATGCGCTCGCTAGCGTGCACGTGTTCGACTGCAAGGCTAGGAAGGGAACGGACATCGCCGGAACGCGCTTCCGCTACGACGCCCCCGACGATGGTCAACCCTCGTTGCCCGATGGTGTCGCTGACCGTGGCCTCGTCACCGAAGTCATGCAGGAGGTCTTCGAAGGACAGATCCTCAAGAGCACGCACATCACCGACCGCATCTCCTACGACAGGTACGGCAACACGAAGTTCGTCGGCACCACGACTTGGAGCCCGGACACCCTCGTTCCAACGATGCGTTTCAGGTCGCGCGCGCGAGACAATGACTTCTCACTGGCAGTCACCGACGAAGCCTTGTGGGGGACCAGCATCGAGTCTCTCACCGCCCATGTCGACCGTGATCCCACGACACTCTTGCCAAAGATCGTCACGCAGCCCAACGGTGCGGTCTACAAGACGGAGTACGACGGGTTCGGGCGTCCGTGGCGCACCTACGCGACGCTCGAGGACGGCGCCCCCACTTACTTGATGTCCGAGTTCAAGTACGTCGATGACCCAGCAGACCCCCAGGGCCCGCGCGTGGAGATGGACGCCTTCGACGACTACACGACCGCCGTCAACTCTACGACCAACGCCACGCGCAGCACCGTCTACTACGACGAATTCGGCAGAACTCGTTACGTTCAAACGGACCTAGGAGCTGACTACGGAAACCGTAGCCTTTTCTCCGGCTTCGCCACCCATGATGCGCTGGGACGGACGGTTTTCGAAGCCGAGCCTTTCCAGACCACGAACATGGGAGCCATCAACAACCAGCTCCCCGGGTTGTATGGCACGACGTACCACTACGGCCTCAATGGACAAATTCAGTGCGCCATCCGCGGCACCGGACCGCAAGCGAACAACCCCGTAACGGCGCCCGGTGATGATCGTTACCCCACGTGCTTCACTACCACCTACGAGAGCGGTCAGCGGATCAGCGGGCGGACTGGCCCGAACGAGAACCTGCCGAGTGACGACCGCTATGGCATCGTAGATCGGAGCGTGTACGCCGCCACCGGGCTGCTGATGAGCACGGCTCGCGTGAGGGGAAACGAAGCGCTTGAGCGAGAAAGCCTCCTCTACGATCCACTGGGCAACCTGGTCAGCCGAACACGCTTCGGGAAGCCCGCCACACTCGAAGACCCGACGTCGTGGACATACCTAAACGATTCGCTCGGGCGTGTCATCAAGGCGGAGGAACCTGGAGAAGCTGCGAGGCTCTTCCAGTACGACACGGATTCGAACCTCGTTCGAATGGAATGGGAGGAGCCCGCCGGCCATAGGAAGGGTGGGGCCGTTACCTACGACTCGCTGGGCCGCATGGTCACTGACGTGGAGCTTTTCGACGGACAAGAGGTCGACGGAACGAAGTCGACCTTCCACTACGACAGGGCCGCCAGTTCGTCAGAGCACGTTTCGCCAACGCACCTACAAGGGCGGCTGGCGTGGGTCGAGAACAAGAGCATGCGGGCGTACTTCGGGTATGACCGCACTGGGAAGACCACGTCCGCGGCCTACATCAACGCCGTGGACAACATCCCGTACATCGAGCGCTGGCGCTACACGTCGCACGGCCAGCTCGAGGAGATCGGCTTCGAGCTGCCTGACTCGTCAGGGCCAGAGACGGTGCGTTACACCTACGATTCAGCGCGCCGCGTGGTTGGCGTGGACTGGATCGACACTCTTGGTTCGGAGACGTTGTTCAGCGGCCATGAGATCGACGACCTGGGCCGCTATACGAACGTGGCCTACGGTAACAACGTCGTCCAGACCTCGAGCTACCGTCCAGACCGCCGGCGCGAGCTGATGGACGAGTCTCTCGTGGCAGCAAATGGCACGCGCAGCCGTCATCATGACGGCTATGACGGTGAGGGCCGCGAGATCGGGCGTACCGAGACCAAGGTGACGAACGGCATCTATTCGTCGCTACACTCGACGTATGCGTACGACCGGCTGAACCGACTGAGCCGCTCGGTGACTGGCGTAGCTGGCGTCCCCGGCACCATCCAGGTGGATGAAAGCTTCACCTACAATCCGACTGGTAGCTTGCTCAAGGTCGAAGACAACCTTGGCACGGCGGGTGACCTAACCTTTGAGGTCGATCCACAGGACCGAGATCGCATCTGCAAGACCTGGAACCACAGCTCGCAGACCAAGCCGTCGGTCTGTAATCACACCTACGACAAGCGTGGAAGCACACTGTCGACCGACCCGGGGACATCGAACGCGCGCGCCTTCACGTACAACGCGCACGGCGACGTCATGTCCATCGCGAAGGGACCTGCAGTCGCTTCGTTCGCTTACGATCCGTTCGGGGAGATCGCTTCACTCGATGTCACGGGCGCGGGAGACAACAACCGCGAGGATCGCCGATACGGCACTGACATCGAGCGGAACCGCTACAAGAACGGCCAGGTGCTGATCGAGCGGAGGATCTTCGGACCGAATGGTCTCCTCGCTCGCCGGCGAGGCCCAAGTCCAAATGCCATCACGTTGTACGAGCACAGCGATGGGCAGGGCGGTCGCTACTTCACCAACAAGACGGGGGCTATCGTCCAGGACGAGGAGTACACCGCGTTCGGTGCAATTCGGACGGAAACGGCCTCCGTCGGAAGTCCCGAGTACACCAAGGAGTTATGGAATTCGGGCGACACGCTTCGCGCGTTCGGTGTCACGCAGCTCGGACCGCGATTATACGACCCGCGTTTGCGGCGGTTCCTGCAGCGCGACCCGCTCAAGGTTCCGCGAGGTGCGTCGGCTGACAACCCGTACGCGTTCGCGCTCAATGACCCCATCAATGCAGGCGATCCAAGCGGTCTCGACGCCGTGTCCGATATTAATGGCGGAAACGCGGGTACCCAGTACCAGCACTACGACTCCGGTACTTACCTGGGGTGGTACCCGCTCGCGGTAGGTGTCGAGCCTCCGCCGATGATGCAATACAACGGTCACTACGTCGTCGACGGTGGCAAGATCATCGCGACCTACAAGCCGATCGCTCTCGACGGTCACCAAGAGATTCATCCCGACGATGGCGCTGCCATCACCACCGTCCTCGGCCGTAGCGACCCAGGGAGCTGGACCGAGTGGGGTGCTCGTGCGCTCGGTGCAGTTCTCGATTCGGGCGCCGACATGCTCAAGGGCATCGCCAACATGGCGCTGCACCCGCAGGAAACGGCGCAGGCGCTGTACAACGCCGCGTCCCATCCGGTCGACACCGCGACGGCGATGGCGCACTCGGCCTATGGCTTTGGCAGTGATCTGCTTCACGGCAAACCTGAGGCCTTCGGAAAGCTGTTCTTCAATGCCGGTGCCATCGCCGTCGGCGCTGGGTTCTCGAAGGTAGGAAAATTGGGCGAAGCGAGTGAACTCGCTGCTGGTGTCGAGGGCGGAATCGCAGGCGGCGTCGAGGGTGGCGGAAGTGCGGCGGGCCGTGGAATCCTCAACCGGGGCGGACGCTTCGCCGAGCTCGATAGAGCGAAGTTGCCTGGGGAAGTGGGCCACCATATGCCGCAGGCTAAGTGGTGGGAAACCAAGGGCATTTCGAGAGCGGACGGACCGTCCCTGGGTATGGCGACGGAAGACCACGCGCTGACCCGTACCTATGCGGGCCGAGGCGCCAAATCAATGCGCGAGGATGTTAACCTCACGCCGCGTCAACGCTTGGCGCGCGACGTTCGTGACGTCCGGGCAAACTTCGGGTCGAAGTACGACAAGGGACTTCAGGAGATGATCGACTACGCGAAGCAGCTACCGCAATTCCAGAAGGGAGCCAGCCCGTGACTAAAGGGTACATCGCAGCACTAGAACGGGAGGCCTACCGCCACCGCTTTGGTGGCTCGTCGTGGAAGGTCAGCGACCCGAACAAGGTGGACGACGGTCCTGCATTGGTGCTGGTCCTTGACCTTGCGGACTCACGTTTGAAGTTCCTCGAGATGGGGAGCGCAGGCGAGCTGCCGTTGGTGAGCTACCTCAACAACAGCATCTGGTGGAAGCGCCAGACGTATCGCATTGGCAATGGAGAAGTTGTTCTGGTCGAGCGAAGCGTCACGACGCCCGAGTCTCTCGAACCAGAATACTGGACCGCCAATCCCCTTCCCGAGCGGCCGCTGTCGCTACGACCGCCGCGCCGAGAGGAAGACCCAGACCTCGTAGGGATGCATGATGCAGCCAATACGCTGTTCGGGCCGGCGTTCATTCGTATCGGAGGCACGCCGGTTTGGACTCAGTTCCCTGAAGAAGTGAACTGCACGTGCGGGCGGGCGATGGTCTATGCGGCCACCATCGGCTACTACCGCGACGTCTTCTTCATTGGAGAAGGGGCGTTGTACTTCTTCGTGTGTGCTCCATGCACCAAGCAAACCGTCCTGATGCAGTCGAGCTAGGAGACATGATGCGGATCGCTTTGTCAGCCATGAGCCTGCTGATCGCCTGCTCAAGCGAAACATCGGCGCTGAGCCCCACCGAGAAGTGCCACACGGTACAGAGCACGCTCTGTGACCGAGCGGGAGAGTGCATTCACGCCATGCATCCCGACTGCGTGACGACGGTGAACTTCACCAGCCAGAACTGCGACAACATCAAGTCCGTGGCCGAGACTTACGACGCGTGCTTGGACCAGATCATGACGCTGGAGTGCAAGGTGCTGTTCCCAGGGACGCCAGGCATTCCATCCATCTCGCCGCCGGCGATGTGCAAGGGAACCTTCATGCACTAACGTGGCGCCTCAGCCGGTCTGGGAGCCGTGCGACGTTGTCCCCTGCTACTGGAGCACGCGCATTTCCCTGGCGACGAGTCGTCGCCCCGCGGCGCCGGCGATGGCCTTCGCAGCTCATGAACCTTCGAGAACACCGTCCGGCTTCTTTCATCGTGAGCTCCGACGTCTCTCCGCGCTCGGCGTGCGTATCGCGTGGCGCGAGCAGCGGCGTCTATCCGCTTCGCCATCAAAGGCGAACCTCTGGAGGCAATCTATGAAGCCATCAAGTCGCAGCCTGAGTCCAAGACAATCGAGCAACAAGTTCGGACTGCTATCGGTACCTAGCGATAGCTGACCAGGAACATTGGCCATGATTCAGTTCTACAGGAGGGCTGCGGAGTCCGACCTTGGTGATGGCATCGCGTACCTAGAGATCACTGATGGATGGCCTACCCGTCAGGTTGAGGTTTATGGAGACAAGTGGAGGTGGGGAGACACAGGCGACAGCCGCTGGCTTGCTGATCAACCTATCGACGTGCTTGGGCTTAGCTCGGAGCATGTCATACCCAGCGACGAGTTTGAGTTGGTTTGGGCAGAGGCCAGAAGACGATGCCCACAACCTTCGTAAGTGGCGATCTGTTCTCGTTCCCAGGTCTCGATGGCTTGGCGCACGGATGCAACTGCGCAGGGGCGATGGGAAAGGCATAACTGTTGACTTCAAGAGAAGGTGAAAGGCCGGTGAGGATAAATTGCAAGACTATCTCTTCAGGTTCGGCTACTGCACGCCGAACCAGTGGGCTGCAAATGATGCCCATGGGTGGGACGATGAATCGTCGGCCGCATTCTACGTGCAAGCAGACGCAGCGGAGGATGCCCTTGCTTGGGGACGAGAGGTCGCAGACCTATTCGTTATGGAGCAGTTTCAGCGCGCCGGCATGGGACAGGCCCCATCCTGGAAGAATGCGGACTCTGCAAACTGGATTGAAGAAAGTCCGGACCGGCATTTTACCCGAGAGCAGCCCGAAGCTTTACCCCGAGTAGAGTTCCTAAAATTGCCTCTATTCGACAACTGGTAAGGTGCGTGGCGCTGACATAGCGACGTGCACGCCAGGAACGCAGGCTCGCCACGGGATACATCTGCGTGTACTGGGACGAGCCCGGAGTGGCAGTGACGCACCGAATGACAACGTCCTTTGGGGGTCTGCTGGGCGGCATCGGCTTAACGAGCCATCGCGATCTTCCGGGTAGAAGGGGACAGGCCATGCCGGCGAGGTTTCCGCGAAAGCGTCAGGATGGGACGTTCAGTGTAGATGTCGTGTTTGCTTCAGCGGCGCCTCCGAGCCGCGGGGAAGTAGTGGAGTGGTTGCAGGAGTGGATTTCCTCGAATGGAGTCTGGATTCGTGAATGGCGAGGTGCCGGTGATCAGGTAGTTCAAACAGATACGCTGCGCTTCGCAGAAGCGTTTCTGGCCAATCCCCGCCCTGTACAATGGGGCGATGGCGAATATGTAGTCCGTCTCGATGGGACTAGTGTCGCGCCATTCTGGAAGGACTGGATGGTTAGGCTGGTCGGTGACGTGACAGCCCGTTTCCCAGCCTTGACGTTTCAGACGGCGAGGGACTCGCAGGAATGAAAAACTCCAAGTGACCGGACCGTGCTGAAGCGAAGACGAACCAGAGTGTCTGCACATGCCATGTCGGATGTAGGCCTCGTCCGTGAACACAACGAGGACGTTGCCTTTTGTGATCCAGAGGACATGTTCTTCGTGGTTGCTGACGGAATGGGCGGGCATGCTGCAGGCGAGGTTGCTAGTGCGATGGCCGTGGAAGAGATTTCGCGGTCGCTCCGGGCGGCGCGCGGACAGGTGAACGCGTTCGTGGAAAATCGGAGCGACGAGGGCCGGATCGCTCTTATCGCCCTGCTCGAAAGTGCCGTACGCAAGGCGAACCAAGCAGTATTCGAGCGGGGCGAGCGCGAGGACGATAAGCAGGGCATGGGGACAACGGTTGACGTCCTGATGCTTGCTGGCGACGAGGCCTTCGTGGCTCACGTGGGCGATTCGAGGACGTACCACGTGCGGAGAGGTTCCGCTCAGCAGGTCACTACTGACCACACCGTGGCGCAAGTGCAGGTCATTGAAGGCAAGCTGTCGCCGGAAGAGGCGCGACGGTCGCCGCTTCGGGCCGTCCTTGTGAACGTGCTGGGCACCTCTCCCGATGTCGGCATCGAGCTTGTGCACATCAAGTTGCGTCGCGGCGACCTCGTGCTCCTCTGCTCGGATGGCTTGTACGACCACTACCCGGCCGCGAACGAGATCGCCGCGCTCGTAGGCGAGAGGAAGGGTCGCGAGGGCCTTGCCCGCTTGGTGGATCTGGCGAAGGAGCGCGGTGGTCGCGACAACATTTCCGGCGTGCTGGTCGAGGTTGGGAGCAGGTCGCCGCGCCAGAGGCGACTGAACGGAGGGCGCGGAACGGCAGCTAGATCATGACACCCCGTGAACTCGTGGCGAAGTTGTCGCAGCTGCCGGACGACCACGTTATCTACGTCCAAGGCGATGCGCCCACCGCAACATCCGTAGCCGAATCAAGGGCCAGAGGTTCGATGCCTATTGGTCTTAAGTACGTGCTTCGAGGTCGAGCTCGCCCGAGGGGTTCTGGAGATGTGGTCGAAGGGGCGCTTTGGCCGAGCACCGATGAAGCCGTGGAGGCGATCTTGTATTATGCCGAGCACGATGCCCATCAGCCGGTCTAGGTAGGAATTTGCAGCGCGCGCCTACTGGTGAGCCGCCGCGCCAAGATCGCCCGGCCAGTTCGCGCCGCATGCCCGCCAACTCCAACTCGGCCATCGGGGGCCACCCCGAGCGCCAAGCCAGTTCCTCCAGCACTGGCGCTCGACCTTGGGCGGCGAGCTGGCGCTCGATGGCTCCCGCTCTTAGCCAGGGCGCGCGCCTACTTCACTGCGGTGTAGGTCGTCCCGCGTGCCTTGCCCTTGGCCTTGACCTTCTTGTCGGTCAGCAGCTTCTTGATGGGCAGCACGAGCTCGCCGGTGGTGAGCTTGTTCGCCTCCGCGATCTGCTCAGCGCGCTGCTCCGGATTCTTGTCGATGAACGACAGGAGCTGGGTGGCCAGTTTTTCGATCTGTTCGGGTGTGCGCTTGCTACCGGCGCCACGCTTGGTAGCACGAGCGGTTGATGCGATCTGGTTGGCAGCGGCCCTTCCGCGCGGTGCCTGTCTCCCCCCCAGGGCGCCCTGGACCGCTGAGGTGACGTCGGCCGAGAGCTGGTCGCGAACCAGGTCCTGAAGCTGAGCGGCGAAGTTGCGGATAAGGGCTTCTACTCTGTCTGCGTTCGGCATGCGGCGGATAGTAGCCGACATCTATGACATAGCCAAATGGGAACGAGACGCCAGCCGTTAACGAGTGGTTGCGCAGCGCCGACGCTTATCGCCGTTCCTTTGGTTGCTCCCCTTGGTTGAGTTATGGGGAGCCATCGCCCGGGCTGCACAGCATTACTTCAGGCGGCAGCCCTTCAGAACAGGTGAGCCCACCATCATCCCGTCGCCCTTACAGATGACTGAAACAGACTGACCCTTCTTCACGTTGGCCACCGCCGCCTTGTCAGCATCGCTGACGTAGGCCCGAACGCCGATGAGATTCTCGCCCTTGAGCGTGAGTATCATGTCATCGGTGAAGTCCTTGCTGATGTCGCCTACGGTCCCGCTGACCAAGAGGAGCTTGCCCTTGAAACGACTGTCCGCATTGACCTCATTCTCCTGATAGACCTTGTCGAGTTCTGCTGCGGTAATGGTTTCTGCGGGCTGTGAATTCGGAGTAACTGAGCTGTCCTCACCCTTCTTGCTACTCGCCAGAACGAGAAGCAGCCCGCCGACGAGCAAGGCCGACCCGCTAAAACTGCGCACTACGCTTCTGTCATCTCTCATCAACGTCCTCCAGTGGGGTGCGCACCTTACGACAGTCGAGGTGTGCAGAGTCAAGTCCTGCCACCGTCGACATGCTCGATTTACTCCGCCTCGTGCGCCCCAGCGAGCGCGTGAGCACACGTCAACTCGGATTGGCATATGGGACATAGATCACGGCAGCACCGGACACACCGCGATGTCGGGACTGCATGGCATCGCTCGCAGTCCATCCTCGTTGTCTCGGTCGGTGACACCTGGGAACAGTCCTCTGAACAGGTGGCAACACTCCCGCCGCAACTCAGACACACCTACGAGGCACGTAGCCTGCCATTTAACCGCTCCATGTCGGTCTCAGTCGGCTCCTCCCAGTCGACCGGCCTCCTCGATCGCCGGATGAGAAGGTGCGACTCAGCAGCGGCCAGCCGGTCTCGGCATGCCTTCCACTTCGTCTTCGTGCTCTCGATCCGAGGGCGCAGCTTGCCCAGAGGGTATCCGTCGGGACTCGGCGCAGACCAGGTCACAAGGTCTCGCCGATGGAGGTCGGCGAGTCGAGCAAGGTTGGCTCGCAGCGTAGCGATGTGCTCGTCCAGCTCAGATTCGTTCATGGTGGACAGGACGGGGAAGTACGGCTCGGTCATCAAGGAGGTCCAGAGGTCCTTCGTCTGTGTTGAGTGAGTGGATTGGTGGCTGCAGCGCAGCTGGCATTGCAAGTTGTTGGCCAGGTCAGCCACGCCGCAACAAGGACTACTCAGCATCGCCGCTGCGTCGAAGGGCCTGCCACAGCCGTCGCTGTTCGGCCCACTCCATCACTCGTACGATTGCCCGTACGTCCCTCGTGGTCACCAAGTCGCGGCCCGTCGGCGACACCGAGAAGAGGATCTCTTCCTGGATGTCGGGGGCGAGCCACAGCAGGCTCATGATCTGTGTGATGCGTGCGCGGCTGAAGCCCAGCTTCGCCGCCATGTCGGCCCTGTTCTTCGCCCGCCCATCGTCGAGCATGGCCTGCAGCCTGTGTGCAAGTGCGAGGGTTCGGGCGAGGACAGTCGGTCTTGGCGGCGGTGCGGGCGTTGGCTCCGCGCTGGTCAGCCCCACTCCATGGCCCCGTCGTGCTCGGTAGAGCGGCACACTCACCATGCTGTCGCAGTCACGGGCCGACGCACCGGCGGCGACGCCGAGGGCAGGGTCGACCTGCTGGCTCGCGCGGTCGTCCGTTGGCAGCGGCGTTGTCGTCGCGATCGACACGCCGTCCTGGGCCGCCGTCATCTGCTTGTCGCCTTGGCGGCGGCCTTGACCCAGTCGGCCAGGTGGATGTCCACCTTGCCCGCCTTCACGTTGACCACGATGCGGTCGAAGACGGCGCGGAGGAGCCGCACGCGGTTGTCCACCGTCATGGCGTCCCAGACCCGGTCGAAGTTGGTCAGCATCTTCGCCACCCATGCCGACTCGACCTCGGCATCGCGCAGTTGGGCAGACTTTCGCTCGACCTCCGTGAGGTGCCTCTCAAGCAGAGCATGCTCGTTGCCCAGCACCTGCGTCCGCTCTTCGGCAAGGCGACGGGCGGTCTCCGGCAGGGATTGCGACTGCGCGAGGAGCTTTGAGATCTCATCCGAAATCGACGTGATCTTCGCGGGGAGCTTCGTCCGCTCGAGCTGGAGCTCGCTCAGGACCTCCCGAGCATCGCCGCGAAGGCGCGTCGTCAGGTCTGCCACCAGCCCCGGATCGGCCGCGACCACGCGCACGCGCGCCACGACCAGCTCTTCGATCTCGGCGGCCGGCAGCGGCCTGCCAGCGCACTCATCTGCGCCGCGCTTGTCCTTCTTGACGCAGCGGTAGTACCGATACTTGCCCTTCCTCGTCGATGCGGGCGTCATCGCTGCACCGCAGCCGCAGTAGAGAATCCCCTTGAGGAGGTAGACGCCCCGCTGCTCAGGGGACTGGCCTTCCGATCCGAGGTTCATGGCTTCGGTCCTTTCGTCGAGGAGCTGCTGGACCCGTTCGAACACGCCGCGCTCCATGACCGCGGTGTGCTCCCCGAGGAACAGCTCGTTACCGCAGGGCACGAGGCCGGCGTAGATGGGATTGCGCAGGATGCGCAAGATCACGTCCTTGCCCCAGGCCTCGCCCTCCTTGGTCACGCCGTCGCGGCCGACCACTCGCTTGGTCCGTCGCCTGCGCTCTTCCAGTTGACGCATGACCGCGAGGAGTGACCGGTGCTGCTGGTACAGGGCAAAGACCTCACGGACCACCAGCGCCTCGAGGTCGTTGACCACGAGCTTGCGCTCGACAACGTCATAGCCGAGTGGCACCTTGCCGCCAGTCCAGCGCCCTCGGCGGCGCGCGGCCTGGATCTTGTCGCGCGTCCGCTCGCCGATCATCTCGCGCTCGAATTCCGCGAAGCTCATCAACATGTTCAGCGTGAGCCGACCCATGGCGTCGGCCGTCGAGAAATTCTGGGTGACGCTGACGAATGCCGCGCCGGATTGGTTGAACCGGTCCATCACCTTCGCGAAATCGAGGAGCGAACGTGAAAGCCGATCGACTTTGTATACGACCACCACGTCGATCTGCTTGGCCTCGATGTCCGCGAGCAGTCGCTGGAAAGCGGGCCGATCGACATTGGCGCCGGTGAATCCCCCGTCGTCGTAGGCGATGGGTACCACCTCCCAGCCCGGCTGACCGCGGATATACCGCAGGCACGACTCCCTCTGCGCATCAAGGCTGTTGAACTCTTGCTCGAGACCGGCGGTCGTCGACTTGCGGGTGTAGATGGCGCACCGCCTTGTTGGCGCCACAGGAGCCGTGGTCTTGGTGGCGCGGCGCTTCACGAAGACTCCTCCGGTGTTGGGTCCCGTTCTGTAGCTGCGAGTTCATCCGGAGAGGGGCCGTCGGCGACAATCACCAGACCGACATCGCGGTCCCTCAGCCGGTGCGCGAGCGCGCAGAAGTCGAGCGGCAAGCGGGTGAGCCGATTCAGATCGTAGACGACCACGATATCGACGTCGCCGGCATCGATGTCGAACACTAGGCGCTGCAGGGCCGGGCGGTCGAGTTCGTAACCGGAGAAACCCACGTCCAGGTAGGTGAGGGGGAGTGGCTCCCAGTTGGGCATACTGCGGATGAACCGCAGGCATGCTTCGCGCTGCTCGTAGACCGACATGGAGCCGTCGTCGGCCCGAAGGTTCGCCGCGCTGCGAGCGTAGACCGCGCAGCGCATGGATGCGACAGCCGCGCCGGCAGCCTCGTCACGGTCATGCGTCATGGCGTCTTCTCCGTCACCGTGACAACGGCCGGCGAGGTCGACGATCCGGCAAGGTCTCGGTCGAGCTCGACCTGGTGCACGAAGCGCTCGATCAGATCGTTGAGCCGGGTCAGCTGCCTGACCAGCTCGGGCATGGTCTGCTCGTAGTGGCGTACGCCCATGCGCGTCTGGAAGAAGGCGGGCCCGCTCACGCCACACCTCCGCTGGTCTCGCGATTCTGTGCTGCGCGCTCGCGCAGACACCGCGGGCAAAGCATCAGCCGGCTGTGTTCATCGCGACCGTTGCCATCGGGATCAGCCTTGCGCGCGCCATCTGCGGCACCGCGGAGCCGGGTCAGCCAGTCGGCGTCTCTCCACGAACGGATGAGGTGAAGGACCGGGACGTCCGTACTGAGCACGATCATCGCTACGCCTCCCCGCCGCCCGCGGCGCGTAGCTCACCTGCAAAGTACCCGTAGCCATTCCAGGTCGTGCCCGTGATGAGCCGGGCCACCTTAGAGAGGCTCTTGTAGCGTTCGCCCTTGTACTCGAAGCCGACGGCCAGGACCTTCACCTGGTGCTCGACGTCCTTGTGGGTCTTGCGGAGCACCGTGCCAGGAGGAGGCAGGCGCGGATCGCGGTCGGCCATCTCTTCCGTAGCGTCTCCCCCGCTCGCACCCTTCACCTCGGTCGCGGCCTTCGTCTCGGTCGCGGCCTTCGGCTTCTTCGGCGTCGGGCCGCTCTTCCCGAACCGACGCCGGCCCGGTGTGGTCTTGTCGAGCTCCTCGACCCGCTTCTTGTGCTTCTCCGAGTAGCCACCGTCGGCCAGCTCCTGGATGCGGTGCGCGAGCTTCTTGCGCAGGTACGCCATGTTGCGCGAGTCCGTTGCTTCGTTGAACAGCTCGCGGTGGTGCTCGCGTAGCTGCCCGACGTTCATGTTGGCCAGCTCGGCAAGCTGGTCAGTCACGCGCGCGAGCGACTGCCGGGCCTGCTTGGCCTTGGTGGTGGTGCTCTTGGTCTGGGTGGTGGTCTTCGACATGGTCAATCCTCCTGGTCAGCGCCGCGGCGAGCCGTCCAGGCTGCCGCCAGCGCAGCACCAGTCCCTTCTTTCTGGGGGGTGCAGCAAGTGGTTTCTGCAGAGTTCTCCGTCGGAGAAGGACTTGGCTGCGTGTGTTCTTCGTGAATCAGGTCTATGGCGACGGCGACGTACCGCCGCCGGGCGTCGGCGACGCACCGTCGCGCTTGGCCACTTCGAACGCCTGCACGAACTTCGCGTAGTCGAGCTCGATCGTCGGCGGAAGCTTCTTAGTCCGATCGCCGGCTTCGAAGTGAGGGCTCGGTTTCGTGCGGAGCACGCGACGAACCTGCGGCTTGCCGTCAGGCCCGGCCACAGTCTCGAAATCACCGAACAGGATTACGTCGACCAGGCCAAGCACCGCCTTGCGGGCCTTGTCGGGCAGCGTGGGCATGATGCGCGTCACCTTGCCGGTGCGGGTCTCGATCTCCTTCTCCTGAGCATGAGAGATCAGCAGCAGCCCGTACGGCAGCATCGCGAGCTTGTTGAGTACGCGATAGAACTCGTTGTTGATGAGCGCGTAGCCCTTGCCAAAGCCGAGGTCGCTCTCGTGCTCGACCTTGTGCTTCTTGTTCATGTACTCGACGCAGAGCCGGTACGCCTGGTCGATTGTATCGATCACGATGGTCTTGAACGAGTGCTGACCTGCCGCGATCTCGCCGCAGGCCGTGAGCATGTCCTCCCAGGTGTTGATTGGCGACTGGAAGACCTCGAGGTGGTTCAGCCCAGGCTCGGTCGCGAGGAATAGCGCGCCCTCAGCCTCGGAGCAGAAGGTCGAGTTGTGGACGATGAAGTCGTTGGCGACGAAGTTGTGGGTGCCCGGGATGGTCAGGTCGTAGACGGGTTCGATGCGCGTCGGTTCGATGGAGCGAATGCGGTCGAAGAGGATAGAACCTCCTCGATCAGCTTGTGACTCGGATTCTCGAACGTTGTACAGGGCTGCGCGCACCATCTCGGCCTTCGTTGCCTTCTCGCCGAAGAATCCGATCTTGTCGAGAAAGCGCAGAACGTTGGCCTTGCTGTTGATCGTGAGCTCAGCACCATATAGCTGACCGTCCACATGGCGGTCTCGCATGAGTGACACGATGCCGAAGCGGAGCAGAAGATGCTGCACTTGGCGCACCATTCGGATGGACTTCGAGCTGTAGCTGAGCTTGCCGGAGGACTCGACACAGCCGTCACAGGTAAACAGCCGGTTCAGGAACAGCGCCTGCTTCCATCTGTTGGCCGAGAAGACTTCGTCGGGAATGAACTTGTCCGCGGATTTCAGTCCGTCGAGTCCAACGCTCTTGATGAACTCCTTTACCCTGTTGTCCTTGCCCGGCTCCGCACGAACGCGGACGCTCACCGCCCCCTTGCATGGGAACTCGATGCACTCGTCGCCCTGCGCCTCAACGGCTTCGATGAAGTCGTTGCGTACTGCCAACTCATCCTTGGTGAAGGTAGGTGAGCTTCGCCCGAGAAATCCGTCGGCGATGAGGTAGGCCAGGATCTTGAACCACGCTCCATCGATCTTGGTCTGTCCGTGGAGACCCTCATATTCAGCAACGACGGCAACACGGTCGCCTTCGGCCAGCTCGGAAAGCGGCTTCCATCCGCCGCGCGTCAGGAACGGGTGGTTGGCGGTCGCCTCGATCGTCCGCCCCGTCTGCGTCTTCAGCCGGAACAGCTGGGCGGGTTCGTTGGCGAGGAAGGCGCTCGGCGTGGTCGCCTCCAGCACGGCCGCCTCGTGCATGGTCAGCACCTGTCCCTCACCCCGCTCGACGAAGTCCTTGATGGTGATGGGTTTCGCGGTGGCCGGATCGATGAGCAAAGTGTCGCCACCCAGACACTTCCCGAATTTCTGGCCTGAGTACAAAAGCACGGACAGGTCGGCGAGGCTGGTCTTAGGCGGCGTCTTTTCCTTCGGAAGCACGGGTCTCTCTCCTTTGCCTCGCGCGCAGCGAGGCCTTGGCGCCGCTCCTCACCATCTCGGCGAGGAGCGAGCACTGGTTGGTGAACGGCGCCGCCCTACGCGGCGTCGATCGCGGTGGTGGCCGGCTCGGCGTCGTTCGCCGGGCCGTGCTCTTCATCGGTGCGTCGGTAGAAGTTCTCGCGCACGTTCGTGTTGCCGCCCGAGCTGCAGAGCGCGAAGTACGGACACGGCCGCCCGAACTGGAAGCAGTACGACGTGTTCTGGTACCAGACGCCGCGGCGGCGGGCATCGAGGAACGCCTGCGTCAGCTCCCACAGCTCGCCGCGCAGCTCGTCGAAGCGCTCGCGCGAGAGGTAGATCAGCTCGCGGTGGAACATGCCCGGCTCGGCATACTTCTCGGCCAGCCGCGCTTGGAACTCGTCGTCGGTCTCGGGCATGCGGCGCTTGGCGCTGCTACGGCCCGTCTTCGACTTGGCGATCAGCTCGGCCCGACGAGCTTGGAATTCGTCCTCGGTCTCGCCCGCGCTCTGCTGCAGCTTGGCCTTGGTGAGGATGTTGTAGATGACGCCGGCGATGCGGATGCCCTGCGTCTGCTCGATGTAGTGCGCGTAGAGAATGATCTGGAAGTCGGTCCACAGCTTCTCGAGGTAGGCGCCATCGATGGAGGCGGCCGTCTTGGTCTCGAGTAGGAAATACCGACCGTCCTGCTTCACCAGCCCGTCGATCTTCCCGGTCATCACGAACGACCTGCTCGAAGCGCCGGTCTTTGGGCTGGTGATCTCGCCCTCGAACGGCATCTCCAGGGCGACCACCTCGAACGCCTCGACCGGGTACGTCGCCACGTAGCCCTTCATCATGGCCATGGCGAGGTGCCACATCCGGCCCTGTTCGTCATCGACCGCTCGCCTGGGGAACGACGCGTCGATGTGGGCGAGCACGGTGGCCAAGCGCTCCTGGGTGTTCCCAGGGGAAACCTCCGCACCGCCGTGCCAAAGCTCCAGGCACTCATGGACCAACGAGCCGAACCGCAGGTTCCGGTCGCGCTCGAGCGGCACCAACTTCTCGACGTAGCGCCACCACACTGCCTTCCGGCAGTTCCGGAAGAGGCTCCACATCGTGTACGAGGTCTTCAGCCGGTCGGCATGCGGGCGCGGTGCGGTCGGGGCTTGCGCCGTGCTTGTCTGCTCTATCGATGACGTCTCCACCTAGATGGAAAAGCCCACCAGCCTTCCGGCGGGGACAACATCGCTGTCGTTTTCCGGAGAATTTGTCCCGGACTTACCTCCGTAGGAGTGATGCGGCCTCGTGCGATGTGCAAACGGCAACCAGAGTGCGGTCGTGCGGGTGACGTGATCCGTTCTCCAGCGACCGTCCCCCTTTTGGGCACTCCGGATCACTCGGGAACGTTGGGCGAACAGGAAGCGACACCGCCCCGCTGCGGTTGGCCCGAAACCTGCGCCCATGCGTGCTGATCGAACGCGCAGGGAAGTGAGCTGTCATACTGGGTCGACCTCTTGAGAGCGGTTGCGCACGTTCAGTGCCGCATCGAGATGCGGCTATGACTGCATGCCGGTGACGACGATCACCGGCCTCGGCCAGCGGAAATATCAGCTGGTCCTGTAGTTGCAATCCCGTCCGACGCCGCCCGCGAAAACAATGGAGGTTCCGTGCTGTCGTCGCCTGTGCCCGTCCTCAAGAATGTGACCCGTCTCGACATCCTCGAAGCCGTTCGCCCCCCGTTGCTGCATCGTTTCCTCACGCTGTTCGGACCGTCCGGCGCCCGCCACAGCACGTCGATCACGTCCAATCGCTCGATGGGCATCGCCGGTCTCTACGACGAGCTCGGCCAGGTTGACTCGCCGGTCTCCAACCACCTCAGGCAGGCACTCCTCGCGGTCACGGACCTGGCGGATGACGCTGGCCATGACCGGCTCCTCGCCGTTGCTGCCGCACACGCGGTCGACCTCGCGGCGATGATTTCTGTGCAACAGCTGAACCCAAGCGAGCTCGCATTCTCAGCCTACCTCGATCACCGCGCTGTCTTCGACGCGGCACACATGTACGCGGAGTCGAGCCACGTTCGCCGGTTCGTCGACTTTCATGCTCGCGGCCTTCGCCTGGACCCAGCGCACGCGCGAGCCAAGCGCGCGCAGCTGGCCGACGAGATCGGCCGCTGGTTTGGTGCCCGCAATCGGACCAACTTCTGCGACGTACGTATCTGCGACGCCGCCGATGAGACGAGCTTCCTGGTGATTCATGGCCGACCGCCTCGGGCCCACGGCGTCATCGACGGCATCGGAGCAGACGCTGGTCGCGAAACCTTGTCGTATGTTCCCGACAAGCAGGACCTGATCATCTTTCGCAAGGCGACCGGCGTGCTGTCCGTGAACGCGCAGTTTCCAGTAGAGCAAGATTTCTACCGACGAGTGCTCGGTCGCATCCTCTTCGGTAAAGAGGATTGCTTCGGGTCAACGGCCGTCTACACGGCGGGCCCTCTCTTGGAGTACGGAGCCCTCGCGCTGTCGGCGCAGGGCATCATGGGCCTGGCCAGCGTCGAGCTCCGCGAGATGAAGATTCAGGTTATCGGGCCTCGGCGACGGTTTTGGATCATTGGCGCCGAGGATGACCTTGCGCCTGATCTGGGCGCATCTTACTTCCGCTGCCATCTTGAGCGCGGTCGAGTGGCCTACCTGAAGCTAGCGCTCATGATTGAGGGTCGAAAGCGCCCCCTGTTGGTCAAGCTCACGCCACCGAACCGCCTGATGTTCGATCGGCGCACGCATGCCGACCTGGTGCACGACTTCTTGCTCACGCGTGGGTTCGCGCTGGTCGATGGAGCGGCGCTGCGAGATCGGACTGTCACAGACGAGCAGGTGGGAGCGTGAGTTCGTGCGTGCATTCTGGAACCTGGTGAAGCGCGACGACGAGCCCACCTACCACAAGCACGTGCTCGAGCAGGAGCTGAGGCCCGAGCTCATCGAGGCTCTTCGGGCGGAGAATGTTCTAGTGCGTGCGGACCCAGCCAAAGACTGGTATCCGTGCCCGAGCGAATGCGCGGGTCGCTCCGTCTATCCGGCATCGCTAGGAAACAGCGCCCTGCTGGTCGCCGTTTGTGGCCACGAAGAGCGTCAGTGCATGGATGAGTACATTCATGTCTCCGATCTCGAGATGGTGGCGATTTCGATTCCGGGGCTCATTGCCATGCTGCGCCGGCTCTTCGCGCTCGAGGCCGGTGAGCTTCAAGGACCGAGCTTCTTCCCTGGCGTTCACTTGCTTGGCACCAGCTGGATCCAGGGCCAGCTCACCGAAGTCTGGCTCGCGCGCCATCCGCATGAGCCAGCCTTCCCCTTGTTCCTGATGCATCGCCGAGGCGCCCGGGTTCCTTCGTTGGTGTTCGCCCCGACGGCGACGCGCCTGCCAGCCGAACTCGTTCAGCAGTACTCGATGGCGGGCGACAAGGTGGAGCTCCAGTTTCTCGACCAGCTGGTGGGCATGCGAGACCGAAGGATCGTGCTGGCAGATGCCTCCTTGACGAAGGCCACCGGCGACCTGCCACCTCCATACTGCCGGGTATTCGGCCGTGGAGGGCACGGCTTCACCGATCACGCAGGCTACAAGGATTACATCGCCGGGAAGATCGCACCGAACCTTGTTCTAGACCTCCGGACCACCGTCGGGCGTGGCTTCTGCGCCTACCTCCGTAACGAGAAAGGCAAGTGGGTCCGCATTCGGCTCGCGGCCAATTGGGCCCGGGTTCTGGCCGCATTGATGGAAGCCGGTCGACCTCTTGACGCCAGTGAGCTGGCCAAGGCGGCGGGCTCGGTCAATCACCCCGTCAGGCTCTTCATGAAGGCACGCGAGGAGGTGGACGTGAAGCTCGGGGATCGCTACGGATATCGCGCCTTCCACACCGTTCCCCGGGCGGATGGTGTCACGAAGTACGAGTTCAGACCGCCACCCGACTTTCACTTCGCTGTACTGCGCCCGCTGGCGTAGCCCCTCGGTCGCGTAGCCGGGTTCGCCCGGATGTTCGTCTCCCACATGCGCTCAACATCCTGAGCACAGCGTCGGCGGCATGCGCCTGTGCTCGACCACGCCCGGCGTCACGCGGGTCGAGTTCGATGCGTTGACGCCCGCATCGCGCCAAGCTGGCTGGATCGTCTGCTCGCCGGCGCCAACGCGCTGGGCGCGCCGCCCATCGAGGTCTCGGCGCTGCTCCACCTGCACCGAGGCGAGCTCGCCCTCGAGGCCGACGCTGTCGAGCTGGCGCGCGAGTGCCTGGAAGCCGCGGTGCGCGCGGGCAGCGGCGCGGACGCGACCACTCTCCGGCACGCGCGCGCCCTGCTCGCCGACGGCCGCGCCCGCCTGGGCGACCACCACGGCGAGGCCGAGCTGCTCGATCGTCTGGCCAAGGACGAAGACGACGCCGACGCCCGTCTCGACTTCTACACCGCCGCGGCGGGCGCGCTCGGCCCCAGCTCGCCCGCGGCGCTCCCCGCCCGTTGTTTTTTTAAGCGGTCCGCCGCCATTCATAAGGGCGAGCGACGAGCCGCATACGGATGCCATTGATGATGATCCGTTTGAAGAAAGCACTTCGGAAACAAGGCGAATCGTATACGGAAA
>OBEQ010598518.1_pt1 | contig 29347 bp, 25 predicted proteins | sample 1670901 | NCBI WGS metagenome assembly OBEQ01 (sample SAMEA104232315, study PRJEB22302) | groundwater metagenome | biome: forest; feature: aquifer; material: groundwater | place: USA | collected 2011-08-07 | depth 5.4 m
ATTTGGGAAAAAGATGCTGAAGAATTAAAAAAAAGGTTAATAACAATTACAAATTATGATTTAAAAATTGAAGAAGAACATTACAAACCTGAAAATAGAAAATTAAGGGATGAAATAACTCATGATAGTCTCCTTACACTACCAAGAACGCCACCAACTGATATAGCATATGTAGCAATGAGTACAAGAATGCCGTATAATTCTAAATTAGAAACAGATCAAATTCGGAAAGCATTATATTTTACAACGAAACTTCTTGAAATTGAACTAATGAATGGTTCATATAGTAAAAGAACAATGACAAATAGAGATGTTAAAAAAATCAATAATTATGGTATAACTTGCTTCTTAACAAACAAAACACCCATTGCAAAAAGAGAAACAGTACAAAGAAATATTGAAGATGTAATCAAAACATTTTATCAATAATAAATTAAAATAAACAAATTAATAAAAAAAATAAAATTAAAATAATAAAAATAAAAGAATTAATAATTAAAAAAATCAAAATCTAATAAATTAAACTCTATGATTCTTACCAGCATTCTCAAGCCTTTTGCTTACCTGATGCCAATCAACAACATTGAAAAATGCAGTCAAATAATCTGCTTTACCAATGCCATAATCAATCATAAATGCATGCTCCCAGCAATCGAGTGCTAAGATTATTTCTTGATGCGCTGGTAATCCAATATGATGTTCAAACAAAATGTAAGTGTGCAATTTTTTATCAACTTTATTATAAGTCAATAAAACCCAACCAGGAGTTGAACCTGCAGTTGCTTTCATATCTTTAACCATATTCTCCCAAGTACCAAACGATTCATCAACTGCTTTTTTCAATGCTGCAGAAGCCTCTGTTTTATTTTGATTCATTGCCTCAAAATATAATTCATGCAAATAACTGCCATTAAAAGCAACTGCTTCTCGTCGTTTTAATTCAGAAAATTCACCAAAAGAGTAATTTGCAAGTGCTTTATCAACAGTTCCTAATTTCTGTTCTATCTCATTTAATTTTTTTACATAGCCTTGATACAAAGTAAAATGCGCTGTTAACATTTTCTCGCTAAATCCAGGCAATTTGCCTAATAAATGACTAAAATCTTTTGCTTTATGTTCCATATACGTTCACCTCAAAAATATAAATAATAATTAATTGATAATTAATAGTTAAAGAAACAATTAATTACTAATAAAAAGAATTATCTCTGTATTTATTAATTTTTTTAAAAAATAATAACTATTTTAAAAAATTAGAAAAAAGAAAATTAAAAAATGTAAAAAATAAACGAAGTTTATTTTTTATTCGTTTATTTTTTATCTATTCATGCTTTTTCTTGTAGTAAACAACTCCTACAATAATTACAACAATTAAAACAAGCACAATTAAAGCTCCAAGTCCTGAACCAGATGTACCAAAGAGTTGATCAAATGCTTTTCCTGCACGATCTTTACTTGTTTTAGCTGATTTTTTAACTTGCTCTTTCGTTACAGACCCATCTGCTTGAACATTTGTTACTTCAACTGCAGATCTTGCTTGCGTTGGTGCTGGAGCTACAACTGGTGCTTGCCTTGCAGGAGCTACTGCAGCTGGTTTTGGGGTTACTGCAACTGGTGCAACTGGAGTTGGTTCTACAACTGGAGCTTCTACTGGTGTTGTTACAACTGTTGTTGAAGATTTACTTCCACCACTACTTCCTGTTGAAGCTGCCGGAGTACTGCCACCTGACGATGTCCCTGTATTTCCTGCTCCACCATAACCATAGACGGAAAACCCTAATGAACTAGGAACTTCCCATTGGACCCAAGAGACACTAATGTTTCCTCCACCAAGTTTTGTAACATTATCAGTTACGTTTGTGCAGGATGTAATATTATCTGATGCACACTTGAAAAAGTTGTTATATGGACTTGCTTGCGATGCATTCAAAACTGAATTTGAATAGTTGTAGATAGTTATATTAATTTTAAATGTTTTTGCACCAGTATTCTGTGCAAGCTCATCCCAAGTATCAGAACCCATTCCAATAAATGTACCATTGCTTGAAAAATTCGTTGCATTAATTGCATTAGTAAAATTTACACTTAATGTTTTCGTCAAATCTACTCCGGTAATTTCAATACTATATGGGCTTGAAGTTTGATTTGTGTTTTCAATTACTATCGTCGCATTTTGTATATAACTTGCCATATTCTTTACAGTGCCATTACTAAACGAAATGTCAGCTGTTCCATTTTTAATTTTAATATTCAAGCTACCAAGTAATGAATTACTTGTTGAGTTAGCAGGCAATTCAAATTTAAATGAAACGTTTTCTGAAGCTGCTGCTGCAGAAACACTAAAGTTTGAACATCCACTTACTGCACATTGCCCATTCATACCACAAGTAGTTGTTTTATAAAATATTGTTACACCTGGTCCAAAAATACCACCAATTTTTGGTGTTGTGTTTGTAATAGGCATTCCGTGGAATGGTCTAAAATTATCTGAAGCAAATGGTGGATTGTCGACAATCGTACCATTCAATGCTGAATCTGCACAAACACTACTTTGGTTATAAAAAGTTACTGATAAATTACTTGGCTTGTCAGTAATTAAATTAAAACTGACAAATGATTTAAATGCATACGTGCTCGAACTAATAACTGTTGGCGGATCTGTATCAGCGCTTGCATTATATTTATTTGATGCAGACTGGCATCGTGGAAAACTTCCACAAACTGGATCAGCACAACCGGCTTTTCCATTTCCATCAGTATCTAAGTCGCTAAAACAATCTTGGAATGGCATAAATTTTCCTTTTCCAACTGTTGAAAATGCACTTCCGCATGCTGTTGGATTACTAAAACAATCTGTTGGTTTAAAATCAACTTGACCTGAACCAAAATAAACACTTTCTAAAGTATCATTTGGTTTTGCACTTGTTGAAGTATTATAATCAAAATCCGCAACAGTAATTCTCATTTTGTTTGGATTTCCAATATCTTCTAATACAGCACCTGTTACTACTTTGTCAAATCGACAAGACATAATTCCATTTGGTGCTTTTCCATCTTCCATTGGATCTGGTAATCGTAATGGAGTTAAGGTGAAATTACCTGTTGGAGCACAAACATAACCTGTTTTAACAATACTATAATTTGTTCCAAGGTATTTACTGGATACAGTAATATAATACTCAAATCCAGTTTTATTCGCTCCATTCATTACAAAACCACAACCAGTTGTTGAATTTGCATCAGTGTCTAAAAATAACATATAATTTGCTGAATTATTTTGATGTCCTTTTGTTGTTCCACAAGTTGCAAGTGGTGTTACATTTTTAACACCTATTCCAAACATAATAGAACTACCCATTTGCCCGACAGACAAACCAGTAATATCAAGATGAGTGTTATTATTAACAAGTGTGTTGTCAACTGGATCAGATGCTAATACTGGTGGTTGCGAATCAACGATATAATCTTTCATATATTTTTGTTTCATACATTCAAATGTATCAGTTGTATTAAATCCGCCACCAACAAGGCTGATATCTCCACCACAAAATGTTTGTGTACTACAATCTGAATCAGCACAATCAATTTTTCCATCTGCATCATCATCTTGACCATTGAAACAAACTTCTGCTCCACCTGTTGAAGTTTTACAAAAGTTATAGGTACCATCCCATGAACCTAATACTGCTGTACATGTTGCAGGAGTATAACATCGTTCTAAATGATTTGCACTGCAAGTAAAAGTAGATGTATCAAATGTTGATAATGAACAAAATGCATTATTGGTAATCGTATTGTTTACCCAAACACATCCTTTTCCACCAAGTCCTTTTGGATCTGGATATGAACTTGAATTACATTGTGTTTGTGAGGAACAATCACCGCAACTAGTATCACAATTTTTTCCTGGCTTAAACATATATTTGCTTGGATCTTCGATGCAAGCACCAGTTCCTTTTGTTTTAAAATTAAACATATTTGTATTCCATTGACATTTAGTATTATTTACACAAGTAGGTTGTGTTGTACATTCACCACACATTTGCGTGCAAGATAATCCTGTATTTCCTGGATCGCCAAATGAAGTTGGGAAACAATCATTAAATCCATTGTCCCATTTGCATTTATCTCCTGCACTATTATTTTCACAAACAGTTGCATTTGTTTTTGCATATTGCCCGCAACCAAATTTAAATTCCGGATTAAAATTTGTTTGATTAAATCCAATTGCATCTTTAAACACTGATTCACCAAAACCATTTCCTAATCGATCTAATTCAACACGAACTGAATCTGCAGTAGAAGCAGTTACAGGATTATTACTTGATACAACAAAAAATGTTGCATTAAAAGAGAAAGGCCTGTCTTGAAATGATGATTTAAGAATTGCAAGATAAACTCTACTTGGTGTTGAACTAGTACCATTACAATTAGTAACATTTGACATAATAGTATTAGCACCAGAACTATTAATATTAAAATTACTGCCATTTTGATTTGTATAAGTTCCATTATGCTGGTATAATGCAGCTGGATTTCCACCAAATGTACTTCCATTAAGATAAATTACAAAATCATATCCAGCAGGTTTATTTTGAAAGAAATTTCCTGTTGTTGTCAAACCATCAGAATTAACAAATATTGCAAGAGAAAGATTTTTTGGTCCACCACAAAGATGACCTGTAGTAAAATTAGTTGCAGAAACTATTTTAAACATAACCCGTAATGAATCTTGAGTTACATATGCTGCACCAAGATCCCAAGGATTAGTGCTTGTTGCACCGCAAACTCCACTCACAGCACCTTGGTAAAAACTATCAAGACTTTTTTGACAAGAATCACCTTGCAAACTTGGACCATTTGATGCAAAAGGCATCTGAGGGAAAAATGATTCAACTTGCCCCCAATTAGGATTGCTTCCGCCAGAAGAATGCGCAAACACTACGATCGACATAATGGATAATACCATTAAAGAAATAAATAACAGAGCTACTTTTTTTATATTTTTTATACTTACCATTGGATATACACCTCTTTTTGATACCAAATCTTTTTCTTTTTTTATAATTAATATAATCCCTTAAATTAACTATAATTCAATATAACTAATATTATTATCTAAAAAATTATTATCTAAATAACCAAAATAAACCAAAAACAAAAAATCTGAAAAAATAAAAGTAACGAATTGAGAAAAATAATTCAAATTCCAAGAGTGATTGTACAGAAGCCTACTGCTTCGATTTGCCATAATCACACCTCTTTATAGTCGATAACAATATCATTAATAGAAATAATAGTAAAACTTATATTTAAATCTTTTGATTTAGGACAATTTTAGTGTACAGGTAACACTAATTTGTATACTGATTGACAAAAAAGAGATAAAACTTATTATTCCAATCAGAATAAAATAATCAAGATTATTTATATAGCAAACCAATTTATTCAAACAAATAAAGTAATAATAATTAATTTTGAGGTGGTTACCAATGGAAAAAGGAAAACGATTTATTACAAGTGAAAGTGTTACAGAAGGACATCCAGATAAAATATGCGATCAAATTAGCGACGGTATATTAGATGCATTATACGCGCAAGATCCGTATTCAAGAGTAGCAGTTGAAACATTAACCACAACAGGATTAGTTGTTGTTGCAGGAGAAGTTACAACACGAGGCTATGTTGATGTACAAGCAGTTGCAAGAAGCGTATTACGCGACATTGGCTACACTGATCCATTATTTGGAATCGATTGTGAAGACGCAGGAGTCTTAGCATCAATTCACGGCCAATCACCTGATATCGCGCAAGGAGTTAATGAATCTTCAAATAAGGAACAAGGTGCAGGCGACCAAGGAATGATGTACGGTTTTGCAACAAACGAAACACCCGAATTAATGCCGATGCCAATTGTATTTGCCCATAAATTAACAATGAAACTTGCAGAAGTGCGAAAAAATAACGTAGTTCCAGATCTTGGTCCTGACGGAAAATCACAAGTGACAATTGAATACCAAGACGGAAAACCAGTACGAATTGATGCAATTGTAATTGCTCAGCAACATCGAGAATTATTTGCTGAAGATGAATTAAAAAAACAAATTCTTGAAAAAGTAATCAAACCTGTCTGTGGAAAAATGATGGATGAAAATACAAAAGTGCACATCAATGCTACAGGAAAATTCGTCATTGGCGGCCCTGAAGGAGACACAGGAGTAACAGGAAGAAAAATAATCGTTGACACATATGGTGGCGTTGGACGGCACGGCGGCGGAGCATTTTCAGGTAAAGATCCTACCAAAGTTGACCGATCAGGAGCATATGTTTCACGATACATTGCAAAAAACATCGTTGCAGCTGGCTTAGCAGACAAATGCGAAGTGCAAGTTTCCTATGCAATTGGTGTAGCAAAACCAACTTCAGTCAATGTTGATTGCTTTGGCACAAATAAAATTCCTGAAGAAAAAATTTCAGAATTAGTAATGACACACTTCAACTTAACCCCAAAAGGAATCATTCAATCCTTAAATTTACGACGACCAATCTACAGAAAAACAGCAGCATATGGTCACTTTGGAAGAAACGACCCAGATTTTACTTGGGAAAAAACTGATAAGGCTGAAACATTGCGAAAAGATGCTGGATTGAAGTGATTATTTAATTTTTTATTATTTTAATTTTTTAATTAATTTTAAAATTTTAATTCTTAATTGAGTAATTATTATTTAACAATTATTATATACTGATTATATTTAACAAATAAATGAATCAAATAAATAAAAAAATGAAAATAACAGTATTAGTTATTTCTTGTATAATATTCATAATTATTGGTTTGATTATTTCCCTCATTTATAATCAAAATTCACAAAAAACAAAAATTTCCTTGCAAACACTAAACACAACAAAAACAGTTATCCAAAATCAACAAAATCAAACTGTATTTGATACAATACTTTCTACTTGCCCAACCCAATCAGAAATTAAAGAATTCAATAATTATTTTCCAATAACATCAGATATTCCATTAAAAGATTATAAATGCAGTAATGGATTAAATCCAAATTACAGTGAAAATGATAGTGATAATCTTGACCCACGATTAACCATTTACAACTCTCTTCGAATTATGAAAGCAATGCATTTCAGAGAAAAACTTCCCTGGACAGAAAAAAACACATATGATTGGTTTAAAGAAAAAATAAAAGGAATCAATATCAACAGCAAAACAAACATCAGTTTTTGCTGCAACCCAAAACAAATTATTAATTTAAAACTTGACGTACTGCAAAATAAAGATAAAAAAGAATGGGTTAAGAGACAAACAGGAACAGGAATGATGCATTTACTATTGCTCGAAATACATGAAGCAAGACATATTGACATACTTCATACCTGTGGATATAAAGATCATAATCTAAATGAAATGGGCGCATGGGCTGTACAATATTATTTAGGACAGTACATTGCAACCGAACTCCCAAATAACTGCCAAAATCAATATGAAAGAGATATCACATTAAGTTCTTCAGAAGAGATTAAAAAAACAAGATTTTGCGATTATAATTAGAAAAACAATAGATTACATTGTTATATAAGCCTATTCCCCAATAACTTTTTAAATTAAATTCAACTTCTTCAATTCTATGACCTACGTTTTAAAAACACTACCAAAAGGAGAAATAGAAACAGGATTTTATGGTCCAGCACCAAAATTTCTTCAATTTGACGATTTTCTTTTTTCAACACAAGGCTATTGCGAAATGCTAACTCATTTAGCAACAGAACCAAAAGCAACAACAAGTTCAATTATGAGTTATCCCAATGAAATATTAGAAACTGCAGTGCGTACCTATGCCGCGCAACTCTTTGCTCTCGCTGAGACAACAAAAAAAAAAGGTAAAAAATTAGAACAATTAGTTTCACAAGCAAGACTCTATGAAATAACAGCTGAGGAAAAAGAAGAGTTATCAAAATTAGGAACAATAGTATTGGTAAGCTTATATCATGATTCACAAAACTTATCTCCAGTAAGCAAAGCAATAATAAAAGAATATAAAACAGATCAAATGATTTCTTTTTCAAAATTAGGATGCAATTATACATTAGAACTAGAAACATTCTTTAAATTTACAGCCTATGTGATCAATGGTGGATTCTTAGGATGGCCAAATAATAACATCCCGTCTTTTGCACAAAAAACAAAACAAGAGATTCTTGCATCAGAACATCCGATTTATACACAATTCAAAACTTATTTTAAACCTGATTTAAAAGATCTAAATTAAACATTTTTCTCAAAAGAAAAATGACGAAAAAATAACGGCATAGCAAGCGTTGTTAATAAACTCATCAGAACAATACTCACATATAAATCCTGACCGATAATACCAGCATTTAATCCAAGTAATGCTACGATCATTGCAACTTCTCCCCGAGGTGACATTCCAAAACCGACAATTAAGGAATCCTTAAACGACATCCCCTGTAATTTTGCAGGAATAAAACAGCCAATCACTTTTGTAAGAATTGCAATAACAGTCAGCATAATTATAAAAAGGATAATAGTTGAATTCAGTGCTTTAAAATCAGCTAATATCCCGAGTGAAATAAAAAAAAGAGAACCAAATATAATACGTAAATATTCAGCACCTTCTTTAAAATCTTTAACAGAAACAACATTTACCTCACTATTTTTCTGCTGCAAAGAAACAACACCTTCAAGTGCAACACCTGCTAAAAAAGAACCAACAATTGCAGAAAGATGAATTGATTCAGCAATCAATGCATATAAAAAAGCAATCATCATCGCAAAAATAAAAATAAATTCAGGGAATTTTTTTGCAATTGTAAACGTTTCAATTTTTGCAATAAATTGAGTTAAAAAAGTATTGCCAACAAAAGCCCCTACAATAATAAAAAGCAATGATTTGACAATAATCAAAATAATACTCAAAAAAGAAACACTGCCGAGCACAATTTGCCCAGAAAAAGAGAGAACCAATAAACTGAGAATATCATCAATAACTGCTGCACCAATAATTGCTTTTGCAACATCAGTATGCAGAAGGTTCATTTCTTTTAAAACACTTGCCGTAATTGCAATACTTGTTGCAGTTAAAGCAGTACCAACAAAAATTGCATTTGCATTGCTAAAACCAAATAAAATTGCAGTAAAATAGCCCCCTATCCACGGGATAATGACTCCAATCAATGCAATAAAAGTATATTTTATATTGAATATATCTTTCAATTTAAATTCCAGTCCAACGACAAATAAGAGAATAACAGCACCTAAATGAGCAATATTTCGTACAAAATCAGTATAAGTAATCAATCCAAGTAAACTAGGCCCAATAATAATTCCAACAAGAATCTCACCAACAATTGCAGATTGATTAATACGAGATGCCAGTAAATAAGCAGCAAGTGCAAAAAAAAGCAAAAGACTCATCTGAAATTCAACAGTTAAAAAGATATTTGTATCGAGCATAAAAAGAAAAGAAAAAGAAGAAGTTTAAAAAGATAATGTAAAAATGGCTACGGAGATACTATAGTTTTTATTTATATAATCCATCCAATTGTTTCTTATAAACTTTAAGAATATTATATCGCCTCATTTTTAAAGTTGTAGTCAACATATTATTTTGCACTAAAAATTCTTCAGCAATAAGAATATACTTTTTAATTTGCTCAAAATCTTGCAAATGCTGATTAATGAAAGCAATTTCTTTTTGCAACAGCTGTTGAACAACTGAATTCAGCAATAATTCATTATTACCAGTAAATTGAATTTTATTTTTCTTTGTAAAAAGTTTTAATTCATCAATATCAACAACAATTAAAGCAGTAATATACTGCTTACCATCACCATACAGCATTGCCTGCGTTATATATTTTGATTTCAATAATTCATCTTCAATTGGTTCAGGAGCAATTTTCTTGCCCGTTGAAGTGACAATAATATTCTTTTTCCTGCCAGTTATAGAAAGAAAACCATCCTCATCAATAACACCAATATCACCGGTATGAAGCCAATGTTTTGAAAGTGTTTTTTTTGATTCTTTTATTTTATGCAAATATGATTTCATCACATTAGGTCCTTGCACTAGAATTTCACCATCGGTTGCAATTTTTATTTTATCAACAATAGGAATACCAACAGTTCCTTGCTTATGTTTCTGTAAAGTATTTACTGTAACAACAGGAGCAGCTTCAGTGAGACCATACCCTTGCATAATTGTAACACCAAACGCATCAAAAAATACTTCAATTTCTTTGCTCAGTGGAGCTCCTCCTGAAACAAAAAATCGAAAACGTTTTCCAAACTTTTGTTTAATTTTTTTTGCAATTGGTTTTGTAAAAAGATTATACTGCAATTGCAAGGATAACGAAATAGAAGTGTTTGCCATTTGAAGAGAATTATATTTTTTCCCAATAGTAAATCCTTTCAAAAATAAAAATTGAGATATTTTATTTTTTTGATCAACAGTAAATTGAATTGTTTCATACAATTTTTCCAGAAATCGAGGAACAGTATTAATATATGTTGGCTGTATTTTTTGCACTTCATCTGCAAATGTTGTAAGATTATTGGTATGCATAATTGATGCTCCAACTGCAAGAGGAACATAGTAGCCAGAAACACGCTCAAACATATGCGTTAAAGGAAGAAATGAAAACACAACATCTTTTTGTGTAATATTCATTGCAAGCGCTAATGGCTCAATTTGAGAGATAATATTTTGATGTGTTAACATGACTCCCTTAGGAAGTCCTGTAGAACCAGATGTATAAACAATCGTTGCAACTTCTTGCGGTAATATCTTGATTTTATTTCGCTGAAAATCTCTCATTTGCTGAATTGTCAATGGTGATTCCATGTAAGCATCATCAAAACTAAGAATATATTTTAACCGAGGAGTTTTAGATTTAATTTTTTCGAGTAAAGAAGTATTTTCTCTATTTGAAACAAATAAAGCTTTTACCTTTGCATCTTTAAGAATATAAGTCAAAATATCTTCTGATGTTTTATGATAAATTGGTACAACAATCGCTCCTAAATGAAGAATTGCCATATCAGCAATAATCCAGCCAGGCATATTATCAGCAAAAATTCCAACAGCATCTCCTTTTTTAACACCTAATTTTTTTAAAGTTAACGTAAGAGAAATAACTTTATGATACAATTGCAAATAAGTAAAAGATTTGTAAACAGAATCACTTTTATAATGCAATGCAGTATTATTAGGAAAATAAATTACAGAGTCATGTAAAATATCAGGAATAACTTTAAGCATAGGATTTTTAAAATTTAAAAGTATATAAAACTATCTTTACAGTAAAATAAAGAGATTAAAAAATCGAAAAAGTAAATTATATATAGTAAAGTAATTTATCAAAATAATAATGAAAAAAATAAAAATAAAAGAAACAAAAATAAAAAAGAATGAGATCAAAGCAATCCTTTTCGACCTCGACAACACCCTAATTGATTTTCTGAGAATGAAACACATGGCTATTGAAGAAGCAGTTGTTGCAATGATCGATGCCGGCTTAATAATCAATAAAAAAGAAGCAGTTGGAATAATCTTTGAACTCTACAAAGAAAAAGGAATGGAAGATCAAGAGATCTTTCAAAAATTTTTAATTAAAACAATGGGGAAAATAGACATTCGAATGATTGCAAAAGCAACACTTGCATACAGACGAGTGCGAGATGGATTTCTTTCGCCCTATCCACGAGTGCGACAAACATTACATGAACTAAAATTAAAGAAATTTAAACTCGCAATTGTCACCGATGCCCCGCAAATGAATGCTTGGATGCGTCTCTGTAGCATGCACATAGACCATTTATTTGATGCAGTAATTACATTCGACGATACAAAAGAACAAAAACCATCACCAGCACCATTCAAAAAAGCAATGGAATTACTACAATTAAAACCAAATCAATGTTTAATGGTAGGTGACTGGCCTGAAAGAGATATTATTGGTGCTAAAAATCTAGGAATGAAAACATGTTTTGCAAAATACGGTTGCAGCAGAGAAATAGCAAAACACGGTGCAGACTTTGAAATTGAAAAATTTGAAGATTTATTAGAAATAGTAAAAGAAAAATAAAAAATTATTTTATTCCCCTTCAAATTCAACTTGCGCATAAACACTATGTCCAGCAGCTTCAAGTCTTTTTCGACCACCAACTTCAGGAAGATCGACGACAAAAGCACATTCAACAATTTTACCGCCAAGTTGTTCAATTAATTTTGTTGCTGCAAGCGCTGTACCGCCCGTTGCAATCAAATCATCAATCAAAAGCACTTTCATACCAGAAGTAATTGCATCCTTATGAATTTCAATTTTATCTTTGCCGTACTCCAATTCATATTCAAAAGAAATTTTTTCTCCAGGCAATTTCCCAGGCTTTCGTATTGGAACAAATCCTTTTCCGAGTGCATAAGCAAGTGCAGCTCCTAAAATAAACCCTCGTGATTCAATGCCAACAATAAGATCAAACGAATAATTTTTATATCGTTCTTTAAAATCAAAAATTGATGCATGAAATCCATCTGCATCTTTTAATAATGTTGTAATATCTCGAAACATAATCCCTTCTTTTGGAAAATGCGGAATTGTTCTAATTTTAGATTTAATCATAAAAATCACCTTCAATAAAAATCATCATAAAGAATCGCCTCCTATCTTTGGAATAACACTAATTAATAAATTTGTAACTTTATCTGCATTTTCTTTAAACACATGCAATACTTCTTCCCAAGTTACAGGGGAAACATCATCAAACAAACAATCATAATCAGTTGACATTGCAATTGCTGCATAAGGAATACCAATTTCATTTGCTAAAATCGCTTCTGGCGCAATTGACATATTAATAATATCAGCTCCCCATGCTCGAAACATTTTGCTCTCAGCTTTTGTTGAAAATCGAGAGCCTTCAATCGTCACAACAGTTCCTTTTGGATGATGCTTCAATTGCATTTGGTCACAAGTTGTATTCAATAATTCTCGCAACTGCTTTGAAAATGGCTCTGCCATCGGCGTATGCATTGGATGCCCTGGTTGATAATGATCAAAAAAAGAAACCTCTCGTCTCCGAGTAAAATCAATAAATTGATCAATAATAACAAGATCTCCTCGTCCAATATCTTTTCGTAAACTGCCAACTGCAGTTGTAGATAAAATATGCGTGCAACCAATTTCTTTTAATGCAGCAATATTTGCTTTATTATTGACAAATGTTGGTGGAATTGTATGCTCTCGTCCATGACGTGCTAATAAAACAACAGCAACACCAGCAATTGTTCCAACTTTAAGAGGAGAACTTGGACTGCCATATTTTGTTTGGATTGCAATATCTTTCGCATCTTTTATAATATCAGGATTATCTAAACCAGAACCACCAATAATACCTATTTTCACCATATAAACACCTCTGATAAAAAATGAAATAGAGAGAGATTTAAAAAGTTAATTGTTAATAAATGATAAGATTAAAAATAAAGAAATAGAAATAAAATAAAAAATAGATAAAATTAATAATAAACTTTTTTTGTATTATAAACACTAGTTGGTCCAAACACCTTTCTCGATAAAAGTGCAACACGAGCTACTAAAGAAGCGCTCCCTTTTACATATTCTGGATCAAAAGTTTTTTGAACGATTTCTCTTTCTGCACATAAAAAAGGAGAACCATCAGTTGTATCTTCAACTTGCAAATGATCAGGATCAAAATATTTAACTTTAACTTTACCTCGCTCAAAATAGGTTAATCGACAGCTTGATTCACCAACATCAGGTTGGAGAAGTCCAACAATATGCTGCTCTGGATTGTCTAAACTTGCTATCGATACTCGCTTGCCATACCATCGAGATACAGCATCATAACCTACAGTACTACCAAGAGCTGATTCTAATAATATTTGTTTATCTCTAACCACCATATTTCCACCTTCTCAAAATTTATCAAAAGAATTAATTCAAAAGAGGTTATATATAAAGCTAACTTCGAAAAAGAATAAAACTACTAATAAGTAGCAACCAATAAAAAGATTTATATATAAATCATAATTATCCAAAATTATGGACACTAATCAAAACTATGAACGAAGAAGATTCTTACAAGAAATGTTAACAATGGTCCCATTATTAATTGGCTGTAAAAAAGATAAACCTACAAATCAACAATCATCAACAGTCATTATTAATCCAAATCAACAATTAAATAATGATTACGAAACAATCTCTCAAAAACTTCATACAGCAGGATTTGAATTTCTGGATAATTATACAATAAATAAAAATGTAAATAAAACAATTATTTTTTTGCCAGATTTACATGAACGTTTCTTTCATGAAAAACAAAAAGAAAGAATAAATCAAATTAATGATATCATAAAACTAGATGCACTCGGACTCGAGGGAATTGTTGAAGAAATTAATGAAGCATTAGTAACAAGAATAATCACAGCAGAAACAAAGAGTGATACAGAACTTGAAAGATTTATTCAGAAATATACTCCTGTTGAAAATGCAATCAATTCAATTGCAGGAGTTATGAAAAAAGTTAATGGAGAAAAACAAGCATTAGAATTTGCTAATGTTCTTGAAAAATTAATCAGAAATGCATACGGCGCTGTTTCAATACTCGGAATATCAGCTCAAGAAAGAACCTATCTTCTTGCACCCGGATATAGATTTGTTGAAGAATATATCAATAAAATTTCACTGTTACCCTTAGAAGATAAAGAAACCTACAAACCATTAAACAATCCTATTGCAAAAGTTGATGAAATGATTGCAGAATACAGAGTAACATTCTTGGAAATGATGTTTAATGACATAAGCAAAGAAATTAAAGAAGCAAAAATATTTTCCAATCAATTAAAAATAATAAATCAATACATTCAATTTTTGAAACAGGAAATTGAAAGCAAAATTCCAAAAGAATTAAGAAGAAAAAGTACAGAATTTTACGGACACGAACTAGAAAACCTTAATAAAGAAATAGGCTTTTATACAGAACAGAGAAATAGTATGTGGGCAAACAAAATGTTCAATCTACCAGCACAATACAAAATAATTGGAGTAATTGGAGGATCAGGACACATTGAAGATTTCTTTAGAAAAATAAATAATAATAATAATAATAATAATACTTATAATATAATCACAATTAATACAGGAATTCCTGTTGATTATAAGGGTAACGTGCTGATTACGAACTAAATTATTATAATTAAAAAAACGTTATTTATATTACATCTTACTTTTAACAGCCAACCTTTTTAAAAAAAAGCTTGACCAAAAACAAACTAAGTACGACATTTTCTTTCAGAAAAGTCGTACGACTATTAATAGATAAAAAATGTTATCTACTACATCTTGCTCTTAACAGCCTTATCAGAAATAATTGCAGAATTTCCAGTTGGATCTTCAATAGTGATTTTTAATTTCTCACTGCCCCACATTACATTTTGCAATTTTTTAATCATGTTCTTCGCTTTTCGTCGATCATCATCATCTTCAGCATCATCACGAGCTTTTTCAAGCATCACTTTTGCTCGATTCAAGATTCCTTCAATGTTTGTCACATACCCATTTGACGCTGGCCCTGGCTCAATACTCATGATATGGGGCAACTTCACCGTAGCTTCTGCTGATTTTACAACACGAATACTCATATCTTTATCACCAGAAACTTCTATCACATATTTTGCAGGATCATTTTTTTCAGCAGCTTCAACATCTGCTTTATGATAATTACACTCGCTGTTAGAGCAATCCATAGAGAATAAAAAGATTTTACCAAAATAAGGAATATCTCGTTCAGCTTCAATCAACTGCAATGTTTCTTTCATACACATAGGGCAGCGTTGATTAACTGATTCTTCTGATTGAAATTCATCATTTTTTGATTGAGAAGAATTTGAAGAATTATTATTGACAGAATTATTAGTTTGAGATCCATCGACAATATTTTTCTCTTGCTTTTTTACCATAATAAATAAGAGCAATGAATTTGTTTATATAGTTTACGAAAATAAAAAATAGAATTAAAAATATATTTTTAGAAAATGACTGAATTAAAAAAAAGAGAAATAATATTAATAATAATTAAAAATAATTATTTTTCTACTCATCAACAATAGTAGTTGCAGAATTTCCACCAGAAGATTGACCTGATGCAACTCCGCCCATATCCTTTGATCGATAAATTTCTGCAAAAGATGGTACAACAATTAAATAATCATCACCAAAGCCTGCAATGTCACCATCGATTGCTTCGCATGTTTTTTTTAACTTGTTGATTGCCCGCTTTAATTCAACTAAATCTTTGCTTTTCAAAGGTTTAATGTTAACTAACGCAATTGTCATACCTTCACGAAGAGAATCAAGTACCAATTTAATATCAGTAAACTCATTGATCATAAATGATCGTACAATCACTTTTGATTTTTTTTCAGTAACACCAAGAGAATCAAGTTCTACATACTCATCTCCTAATTCGAGATCATCATCCCTATCTTTATCGTCTCCTGATCCAAATGTTTTTTTAAATTTTGAAAGGAAGCCACCCATTTTTTCTCCTCCATATACTCGACACAACGACACCGTTTGTAATCACTTAATAATTATTATACTGTGCTTTGGGCATCGTTCATAATATTTAAAGTTTTTGCTTTACTCTAAATAATTGAATCTAACTCCAAGCATAATTACTACTTAATGATTAATAATAAAAATGAGATTTTCTACACCAGCAATTGTTGCAAAAGATATATAAATCAGCCCAATTTTTCTTGTATCAACGAAGTGAATTTTTATGTATGAAGAACTTGATTTTACCAGCACAAAAGATTTGAAAATTAATAAGCAGATTATTGACCAAGTAATTGGACAAGAAGATGCAGTTGAAATTATTAAAAAAGCAGCGCATCAACGAAGACACGTCTTATTAATTGGAGAACCTGGAACTGGAAAATCAATGCTCGGAATGGCATTAGCAGAGTTACTCCCAAAAGAAAAATTAGTTGATATTCTTGCATTTCCAAATCCCCATGATGAAAATAAACCATTAATGAGAACAGTTGCTGCAGGAAAAGGCAGAGAAATAATAAATAAAGCAAAAATTGAATCAAATACTTCTTTTAAAAATCAAAATTTACTCATGATAGTACTTGCAATTATTGCAATGATTGTTCCTTGGTGGATTCGAGACAAATATAATTCTGATGTTATGTTTGCAGCATTCTTTTTAGGGGGAATGGTATTTTTAGCAACAGTTGTTTTATTTATTAACTTCAGCAAAAAAATGATGAATGGCAAAACACAAATGCCAAAAATAATCGTCGACAACTTCGAAAAAGAATTAGTCCCATTCTACGATGCAACAGGCGCGCACGCAGGAGCATTGCTTGGTGATGTACTCCATGATCCATTCCAATCAGGTGGTTTAGGAACACCAGCAAATGAACGAGTAGTTGCAGGAATGATTCACAAAGCGCACATGGGAGTATTATTCATCGATGAAATCGCAACACTGCAGCAGCATACGCAGCAAGAATTATTATCAGCCTTACAAGAAGGAAAATATGCAATCACAGGACAAAGCGAACGAAGTGCAGGTGCAATGGTACGAACAGAACCAGTACCCTGTAAATTTATCATGATTGCAGCAGGAAATCTTGAAACAATCAAACATCTTCATCCAGCATTGCGATCAAGAATTCGCGGCTATGGTTATGAAGTATATATGAAAGAAACAATCGAAGATACTGCTGAAAACAGAAAAAAATTCGCACTCTTTGTTGCCCAAGAAATTGTAAAAGATGAAAAAATTCCTCATTTTTCAAAAGATGCAGTCATTCAAATTATTGAAGAAGCACGCAAGCGAGCAAATAGAAAAGGACATTTATCATTACGACTGCGAGAATTAGGAGGAATCATACGGGCTGCAGGAGACACTGCAAAAGGAGAAAAAGCTGAACTTGTAGAACCAAAACATATTTTTGCTGCAAAGAAAAATGCACGTACACTCGAACAGCAAATTGCTGACAAATACATTGAACGAAAAAAAGAATACGAAGTAATAATTACTCGAGGGAAGAAAATTGGACGAGTCAATGGACTTGCTGTCATCGGTGATGGCTCAAATTTCTCAGGAATTATTCTTCCAATAGAAGCAGAAGTAACACCAGGTGGAAAAGAATCAGAAATTATTGCAACTGGAAAACTTGGTGAAATTGCAAAAGAAGCAATCAAAAATGTTTCTGCAATCATCAAACGCTATTTTGGAGAAGATATCAAAGAAAAGCACGATTTATACGTCCAATTTATTCAAACATATGAAGGAGTCGAAGGAGATTCTGCAAGCATTGCAGTTGCAACTGCAGTTATTTCAGCGCTCAAAAGAATTCCTATAAAACAAGAATACGCAATGACAGGTTCGTTATCAGTGCGAGGAGATGTATTGCCAATTGGCGGCGTAACAGCAAAAGTAGAAGCAGCAATTGACGCAGGGTTAAAATTTGTTATTGTTCCAAAATCAAACATGCAAGATATTGTTATCCAAAAAGAAAGACTTGAAAAAATAACAATAGTACCAGTCGAAACAATTTCAGAAGTATTGAAAGAAATTCTTGATTGGAAGGGAAACAAACCAATCCTTGATAAAATTATAAAGATGAAAGATGAATAAATAAATAATTTTTAATTATTTTATAATTAAAAATTACTATAAACAGTTTAGCGATAAGCAATAACAACTTCATCTGTTCTTAAATAAGGATCAATAATAATTTTATCCATCGTAATCTTACCCAGAACATTATAATCAATAGAATGCCCAGCAGAATACTCTAAAATCCCAAGCCAAGCAATCATTGCACCATTATCAACAAGAAATTGATTTTCTGGAACAAATAACTGAGCACCTCGTTCTGCACACATAATTCTGCACATTTCTTGCAATCGTTTATTGCAAGCAACACCGCCGCCAAGTAAAAGTTCTTGCTTATCGCAACGTGCTAACGCTCGTTCAGCAACTTCAGTAAGTAATGCAAATACCGTTTCTTGCACAGAAAAACACAAATCTTCTTGAGTATATTCCTGAAAAAAATCTTTTTTTTGAATCAATTGTTTTAAAAAAGTTAATAATCCACTAAACGTCATATCCATTCCTTTAAGAGGATAGGCTAATTCAATTAACTTTTTCCCATTTTTTGCAAGCTCTTCAATCTTCGGTCCACCGGGAAATCCAAGCCCTAATTCACGCGCAAAAGTATCAAGAAAATTACCAACACCAATATCAAGTGTCTCACCCATCACTCTATATCTCCCTGCCTCAAAAGAAATAACCTGTGTATTTGCTCCTGATAAATACAACAGCACTGGATCTTTTGCTTTTGTCAGCAATCGCCCAATCTCAAGATGTGCAATGCAATGATTCACCCCAACTACTGGCTTTTTAATTTGTACTGCTAAACTCCGTGCAACCATCGCGCCAATACGAAGAGTATGTCCAAGCCCAGGACTTGCTGAATAAGAAATAATATCAACCTCGACAAGCGAAATCTTTGCCTTTTCTAATGCTTGCTTAATCACCGCATCACAAACCTCAACATGATGATCAGCAACTTTGCTTGGCACCATCCCAGCGCCAGAAGAAGTAAACGCATCCTTCACATTTGCAAGAATTATTGTTTTATTCTGTTCAATTTTTTGCTTTTTATCAATACTATAAGAAATAATACCTATTCCAAACGTATGTGCTGTTGATTCTATTCCAAGACAGATCATAAAATACTAGATTAAAGATGAATTTAAATAATTTTAGGAAAAACAATTCAATTACCACGGAACTATAATATTTCATGAGTGAGCTTGCGAACTCGAAATACTACACTTTAGAAATCTTTATATAGCAGTTAATCGATAAAATCAAATCAAACTACAAAATGCTTATTGTCGCATAATTAAATATATTTTTGTGAAACAAAAAGTTTCACAAAAATTAATTATAAAAAGGAGGGATTATATAATGAGCAAACGCTATAAAAAAGCACAAGGTGCGCTAGAATTCTTAATGACCTATGGATGGGCATTTCTCGTCATTTTAGTAATGATCGGAGCATTAGCATACTTTGGTGTATTAAACCCAACAAAATTCCTCCCCGACAAATGCACATTCGGAACAGAAGTAACCTGCAACCAAGGAGAATATATTATTAATGCTGCTGCAACTGCAGTAACTGCAAAATTAGTTAATCAATTTGGATCAAATGTAGTCGTCTATGGAGGAAGTATTGAAAGTCAAGATATTACAGGCGTAGACAATGCAAATTGTGGAATTTATTTAGACGGAACATTATTAGACAAAGCTCCAGATGCTACAAAAAATGGATGGGCTGAAGGAAAATCAAAAACTTTAACAGTTGTTTGCAAAGCTGCACCAGCAGGTTTAACTGCAGGAGAAAAAGTAAAAATACAAATGTCATTTAAATGGTATCCTGCAAAAAGCACAGCGACTTTCTCTCATGTGATTACTGGAGAAATATTCGCAGCAGTTCAATAAATTTTTTAATTTTTTTTATCTTTATTTTTATTCACCAACAACTATATAAACTTCCTTCTTCATAAATTAAAATAAAAGAGGATTAATAATGAAAAAAAAAAAGATTCTATTAATAGTATTAATCATTTTATTTATTCTCTTCGCAACATCCTCCTTAGCACAAATCTATGACAATTATCTTGATAATAACCAGCAAATAACTATCGCAGGAATTGATTTTAAAATCACCTATGATTCAGAAAAGAAAGAATTAATCCTCGATTCAAACAAAGGAACAATGATTATTCCCCAAGGTGATTCACGCACACTCGAGAATAACATTTACAAATTCATCGATGTAAGCAATAATAAATACCATCTCATTGTTGAAGAATACAAAGCAACAGCTTATATTGAAAGAACAATAAAGACAACAACACTATTCCCTGGAAATCCTGCAGAAATTGAAGTAATCATTAAAAATCAAGGAGATAATGCAATAAAAGCAATAAGTTTTACACAAGAGCTAAAAAATAACCTATTCAAAGCAAACAATGAGTACAAAATAATAAAAAATAATGAAGAACAAATAAAAAACACAACAACAACTGACTTCATCAAATGGGATGGAGAATTAGCACCACAAGAAGAAATGAAAATACTCTATCAAGTCATACCATTAACCACAGGAGAAAACAATCGATTAGAATTAGAGCCAGCAAAAATAAGCTATGAAGAAGCAGGATTAACAATAGAATTAGATTCTGAAACACAAATAATCAAAACAAAAGATATTGTCAGTTCTTCGATTGAATTTATTAATGCAACAGAAGCAAAAAGTAATAACAAAAATAATACTGAATACTCAATTACAACTGAACCAAATTATCTTAAGATAGGGACAACAACAACATACACGATACGATTAACAAATAACTACCAAACAACTATCGCAATCCAAGATTTACAAATTATAATCCCTGAGGGAATAACAGTTATAGAGAAAGATAATTCATTAATTAAAAAAAATGGAATGCTCATTTGGGACGGAAAAATAAATGAGAATGAAAGCAAAGAATTTGCAATAACGATAAAAGGAGAAAAAAGAATAAACGCAAATATGACGCTTCAGTTTAAAACACCATTAAGCGAAACAATAATTAATAATAGCTATTCAAAAAGTATTATTTATGACATCACCAAATTAGAACCAGTTATCACACTAAACAAAGAAGAATTAAATAGCAATGATAAATTAATTGCTAGAATCACACTCCTTAATCCAGATGAAGCTGCATTTTTCGATTTCAACGCAAATCTTACAACAGATTTTTATTTCAAAAATATTTCATACACAACATTACCAAATAAAAAAGAAATATTAATTACCGAAGAAACAATAATACTCCCTTTTACCGATACAAAAAAAACATTTATGATTGATTTTTCAGGATCGTATACAACAGCAGGAAATGAAATTATTCTATTTTCAAAACAAAAAGAATTTAGCATTAATCCAATAGAATATGATAAAGTGTATGCAATGGATTATTTGTATTATAAATTGTCAAATGACTCCACTCAAGGCTATATTTTTGCAAAAATAGACTTACAAAACCTCTTAAAAGAAATGAGCTTTCTCCGAATTACAACAACATATAAAAATAAATTAAACCAAGAGCAAAGAATAAGTTCATTTTTTTCAACAGAAGAAACAGCAAAAATTTCGGAGAAAAGACCAGCAGGACAATTAATAATATTTCCAATGGAAAATCTGAGCAATGCACCAAGCGATAATTTTACTTATAATACAGAATTGCAATACATGACAAAAGAACAATATTATTACCAAGATCTTGAAACAACAAGCACAATAAATCAATTGATTGAAAAAATAAAAAAAAGTCAAGAAACAAATTATTTTGATATAGGAAGATTCTATGCAAAAGAAGATGCATTCCAAAAATTACTCAAAGAAGAATCCATCAAAACATATGAAGAAAAAACAGTATCAACACAAAATACAGCAATAATCATTGGATTGATTGTAATCGTAATCATCGCAATAATTATCGCAAATTACATCAGTAAAAAAAGAGCGAAATCAAAATATAAATTCAACACCAGTTTATTACTCAAAAAAGATGCAGCAACTGACATATTCAAAGCGCCAAAACCAACATATGATTATGCAATTCTCCAAAAATATATTAGTTTTTGCAAACAAAATAATCTTGCAAAATCAAAAATAAGACAAAATTTAATAAAACAAGGCTGGCTAACACAGATAATAGACGAATTTTTAAAATAAGAAAATTTATGCTACTTTGTAGCACAAATTTTAAAATTACAAAAGAAAAAATAATAATAAAGGCAAAAAATGAACAACAGAAAACAAAAGCTAAATTTTATGAAAAAAGTTTTTTTCATAAAATTGACTAAAAGATCACAAATTGCGCTCGAATTTCTATTAGTTATGAGTATAACAATGGTTATGCTCTTCCCAACAATGTCGCTTTTTTCCAATTTTGTAACTGAATCAACAAAAGAAGTCATTAATGTACAAATAGATTATGTCGGTAAATCAATGATAGATACAGCGCAACAAATGTATTATTACGGCAATAGTTCAATGACAATTGTTGAATACAAGTTCCCTCAGAGAATAAAAGAAATGCGGATTAATAGTAATCCAAAAACAAATTACTACGAAATAGCATTTACAATAGAATTGCCAGGAGGAGAAATAACAAAAGCATATCCTTCTCCAATACCAATTACAAATCTCTATCCAGAAGGACTCTTTCCAAATGAATCATTTACAGCAGGTATCAAACATTTCCGCATTGAAAATATTGGACCAGCAATTAATATTATTACATCCCCAGCGGGTAAATGGAATGAAGAATAAAAACAAAAAATCACAAACAGCATTAGAATTTATTTTCATGTTTAGTTTTATGTTTATTCTTTTTATTGGTATGATGGGCGCATTAAGCAACAGATTAAATGATGCAAAAAAAGATAATGAGCAAGCGCTGATTAAAAACACACAAGATATGATTATTCAAGAGATAAAATTATCAGAAATAACAGAAGATGGCTATTTTCGAAGATTCGAATTACCAAATACAATTAATGGAGGAGAATATAGCGTTGCAATTCAAAATAATATGACACTAGTCATTACAAAAGAAGATAAAGAATTCATCAAAATACTGCCGTTTAACGTCACTGGAAACATCATTGTTGGAGAAAATAACATCACAAAAAAAGGAGATACGATTATATTTAATATTGGTTTAAAGAAATAATCAAAATAATGAAGATAAAAATAATAAAAACTATTACTGTGGATAGTTTTTAGTCAACAAAAAGTTTATATTTCTCTTTACCTTCAAGCTCAGATAAAATTCTTTTGACAACCATTTTTTCAGGGTCAGGTATTAATTTAACGCGATTTTTAAGATCATTAAAATCAACAAAAAGAGCATCTTTTCGAACTTCAAGAATTTCCCACATATGCTTTTTACCTAATCCAGGCAATAATTCTAATTGATGCATTCGAGTAGTTAAAGGCTGAGCTTTATTAAAAAAATCAATAAAGCGTTTCATATCTTTATTGACAATATCCTTAATAACAAACTCCAATTCTTTATGAGCAGTACCTGTTAATTTAGCAATTGACAGTTTACCGATTATATGATGAATTTCATCACGTTTTCCATCGCCTATATAAATCTCAGACAAAGGACTTAAAAATACCTCACGCCGTGGTACTAACTCTAAAAGTGTAAAATGATTTTTACCAATAGCTTGTGCAATCGGTGTTTTTTTATGAGCAGGAATATTATCTAAAGGATAACCATTAGGTAAATAATCTAATACAACGACATATTCTTCTCTACTGCTTTTCTGAGCATCCTGAATAGATTGTGTTTGTTCCATTATTCCAACCCCAATACAAATTATATTAATACATCTATATAAATCTCTAAAGTAAGATTACTAAAAGAAGACAGGTATATAAAACTTACGAAATCCAAACACACAAAAATAACTAAATCAAAAAAAGAAGATTTATTAACCCAATTCATCCAGAAAAACAATAATGGCTGATCAACGTCTTATACAATATATAAAAGAACAATTAACACAAAAAAAAGATGTTACTAATATTCGAAGAGAATTAATTCAAGCAGGCTACACACTCAATCTCATTGATAAAACAATCGGAGAAATTGTTCAAGAGCAACAAACAAATAATCCGATTAAAACATATATAAATCAATTTCTTCAAAAAGGGTATACATTACCTGATATTAGAATCTATCTTCTTCGATATTATCCACAAGAATCAATAGACCCCATAATTAATGATTTTATTAAAAAAGAAAAAAACAAAAGACTGATGAAAATAATATTTTTTATTGCCTTTATAACTTCAATTTTATTTATAACAGCGTTAGCAATTTATTATGCATTACCAGCACCACAAACAGAAAAAATAAATTTCAAATATTACCTCCAGCTAAATACCATCCAGCAAGGTGGAACATTACCGATTATACTCCAAAATATACCAAATAAGAGAGATAAAGAAATAGAGATAGATAATAAAATTATTGATGCAAATACAAATCAAGAACTAAAATCATGGAATCAAAAATATAATAAAGAAGAAATAATTAAAACAGAACAGAGTTATGCTATTCCTATTGATTTTGATGTTGGCAATTATAGACTAATAATTAAAATAACCTACGGCAACATAATAGAGAAAGATGAACACAATTTTAGAGTAATTACAAAAACAACTGAAAAATCATGTTTTGATGGAATTAAAAACCAAAACGAACAAGGACCTGATTGCGGAGGTATTTGCGGTAAAAAATGTGAGTCCTGTTTTGATAAAATAAAAAATCAAAATGAAGAAGAGATTGACTGCGGCGGTATATGTGCCCAAAAATGTTTTGAAAATAAAAAAATAACGAAAGAAACAATTGAAACAATTCAAAAAAAAGAGACAATACAAACGCAGCCACAAACAACAAAATTAACTGACTCTGACCTCATACAAGATAATAAACTATTACAAGATGCAATAAGCAAAGCAACTACAAACTCCCAAGATTCCGCAAATCTCTGCTCTCAAATAATTAGTAAGACTACAAATGAACAATGTTTATTCGAACTTGCAAAAGGAAGCAATACCAGCAATTATTGCAGAGATATACAAACAGAAAACCAAAGAGATTCATGTTACATGTATTTTGTAACAAATAATAATGAGTTTATTTGTGAAGAAATAACAAATGAAGATTTTAAAAATATTTGTTCAAGCCTCAAAGATCTTGATAATTATAAAAAAGCACAGCAAATTGCAAAAGAACAAGGTACGCCGCTGCAATACATTAATTTTACAATAATTAACGATACTGAAACTATCCAAAATGAGACTGCAACACCAATTGTGATTAATGGCATTAAACCACTGCAAAACAACGAATCATCAATAACAATCAATTGGAAAACAAATAAACAAAGTCACAGCAGTGTACAATATGGAATAAACCCAGCTGAATTAACAAATAATAATGAAGATCTCCTATTAACTTATGACCACATAATAATATTAAATGACCTTTCAAAAGGAACGTATTACTACTTAATTAATAGTTCTAATGATAATAGTTCAGCAATCAGTGAATTAAACAATTTCACAATAGAATAAAAAGAAATAATCAGGTTTATTGCACAGTCCCATTATCCTCAAACTGATGCCCAATTACTTCAGAATCAGTTCGAAAAGCTTTTCCATCACAAATAATTTTATGATCTTGGGAAATAATCATTATTTTTTTAAATTCATTATAACTTATTTGTGCAAAAGAATATTCTTTATGATCTGTATACACTAATTCACCCACCTTCGAAAGAATTGGTTCAAGCAATTTAATTTTCTTACCATTTTCAGTAACAAGCATTAATATCATACCATTGCTTTTTATTCCTCGAATATCAGCAGGTTCTAAATTACAAAGTACCATTACTTTTTTATGCAATAATTGCTCAGCTGTATAATGCTCTCGAACGCCTGCAACTAACTCTCTTTGTTCTGTTCCAAGATTAATCTTTAAATGATACAATCGTTCTGCATTAGGATGATTTTGCACTGAAACAATTTCAGCAACACGAATCTCAAAAGGAAATTTTTTAGAGATTAAATGAATATTTTCAAGCTCTAACTTTTTAAACAAAGGCTCACCTTTTCCAATCGTATGATTTTCAAGTTTAAAATGCAAATCATTCCATGATAAATGTTGTAATTGTAGATTTTGTAATTGTAATTGATGTTGTAATTCAAGGCTCATTTTTGGCATAATTGGCATAAATAAAATACTCAAATTTCTTAAAATATTAACACAAAAAGTAAGAACTTGCACAGTTTGTTCAGAATTATTTTTAATTAATTTCCACGGTTCTGTTTCTTGCATATATTTATTTCCCAAAGAACTAATTGCAAGAATCTCTTTAACTGCCTCACGATAATCACCACTTTCATAATGATTACTAATTAAAGCAAACTTTTTCTCAATTTCTGAGATATAATGCAGTTCATTAAAATGATTTCCAATAACAGTAATTTTGCTATGGCAATTATTATTAAGAAAAGAAATTACACGATAGGTAAAATTAGCAACATTTGCAATTAATTCATTATTAACTTTATCAACAAAATCAGAAAGATCAAAATCAAGATCAGTTACTTTTGAAGTAAGATTTGAGGAAAAATAAAATCGTAATAATTCCGGTGGCAAATGCTGCAAATATTGCCGTGCTGTTATAAAAGTACCTCTACTTTTAGACATTTTTTCATTATTAACTGTTAAAAATCCATGGACCCTGATTTGTTTTGGTAACGTAAACTCTCCAGTCATCAATAAAGCTGGCCAAAATAAAAAATGAAAATAAACTATATCCTTACCAATAAATTGAATAATTTCCGTCTGCTCATTTCGCCAATAATCAGAAACATCAAGATTATTTTTTTGGCAATAATTTGCTGTACTCGAAATATAGCCAATTGGTGCATCAAGCCAAACATAAAAATATTTATTTTCTTCACCAGGAATTTTAAATCCAAAATAAGGACCATCTCTACTGATACACCAATCATCTAACTTCTCAAGCCAATTAGTGATAAAATTAACAATTTCTTGTTGAAAATTACTTGTTAAGAGATAATGAGTAAGTTGATTTTTAAGAACAGTAAGCTTAAAAAAATAATGATTTGATTTTTTTAATATAGGCTTTGTTTGTTTTGACTTGCATAAACTACAATAAGGATTAATTAATTCAATTGGCTCATAAAACGAACCACATTTTTCACATACATCACCATACTGATCTTCTGCCTTACACTTTGGGCAAATTCCTTTTATAAATCTATCAGGAAGAAATCGCACGCAAGTTGGACAATAAAGTTGCTCAACTTCTTTTTGATAAATATACCCTTTATCTTTTGCTTTCTGAAAAATATATTCACTGAATGCTTTATTTTCTGGAGAATTAGTAGTATAATAATTATCAAATTGAATTCCAAAATCAACCAAGTCTTTTTGATGCTCTTGAAAATACTTACTAATCAATTCTTCAGGAGTAATTCCCTGTTCTTTTGCTTTTATTTCAATAGGAGTACCATGTGTATCATCAGCACAACAATAAATAACATCTTTATCTTTTAATTTTAAAAATCGTACAAAAACATCAGCTTGAATAAACTCAACCATATGCCCTAAATGAAATGGACCATTTGCATAAGGTAATGCACTAACTACAAGAGTTTTTTTTTTCATACAGAAAGAAGTTTCAGTTAATATTTAAATGTTTTTTGGAAAAGAATAATTATCCCTCTTCTCAATTATTTCATTTTCAACAGATTTCATGAGATTATAAAGTTGTGATTTAAGAGTATCAAGTTTTAATAAAATAAAATGATAGTTATCACAAGTAATGTAATTTAAATCCTTTGATAATAAAAGCAATACTTCAGATTCTTTTGCTGAACCATATGCATAATTAAGATGATTAAGAAAAACTTTATTTGATCGAGAACTACAACCTTCAGCAATGTTTAATGGTATAGATGTTGCCGCACGTCGAAGTTGATCTTTAATATTTTTATCTTCTGATTCAGGTAATTGATTAATAATTTTATAAATATCTAATAATAATTCATATGACAAATTCCATACTTTAAGATGTTTATAATTTCTTCCCATCAATTAAATTAAGAAATAACTCATTAATAAATCTATGCGATATTTTTCTGAAAAATTTTCAAAAAAATAAAAGAAAAACCATACATAAGTAAAAACTAAAAACTATTGGGTCACGCATGCTGAATACCTCGTTACCTTAGTACTTACACACCGTGTCCATCAACCTCATGTTTTATGAGGGTTTTATAAATGTCTCTTTTCAAGGAAAGCTTCGTACTTAGATGCTTTCAGTACTTATCTCCTGGAGCGTAGCTGCCCAGCATACCTTATCAGATAACTGGTTGACCAGAGGCTCCGAACCTTCGTTCCTCTCGTACTAGAAGATCCTTCCTTTCAGACATAAAACATTTCCAGTAGATATTAAACAAACTGCCTCACAGCGTTCTGAACCCAGCTCACGATCCCTTTTAATGGGTGAACCCCCCCACCCTTGGCTGCTTCTGCACAGCCAGGATAGGAAGAGCCGACAGCGATGTAGCAAGCC
>OBEQ012748640.1_pt1 | contig 29339 bp, 27 predicted proteins | sample 1670901 | NCBI WGS metagenome assembly OBEQ01 (sample SAMEA104232315, study PRJEB22302) | groundwater metagenome | biome: forest; feature: aquifer; material: groundwater | place: USA | collected 2011-08-07 | depth 5.4 m
CTCGGCGCTCGGCCTGCGCTCTCCCGCTTGTCTAAACCAAACCACAGAGGAAGCGGGAACCCTGCCCGCTCCGGCCTCGCGACGTGCGCGGGCGGCTCTCCCCGAAGCGGGGCTTGGCCCGGCCTGACGGCGTGCTTCGCCCCGGTCGGGGAGGGGGTGAACGAGCCTTGATCGACGAGCCGGTCCCGCTTCCTTATCCTTTGTTTAGAAGAGCGGGAGAGGCGCGCAGGAGCGCAGCGGCGGAAACGGAGTCGAGCTCCTCTAGGTTCTTGTCTAGTGCCGCGAGTGCTCCGAGGTTCTGCCGCGAGCACCGAGCCCCTCAGGCGAGGAGAGACAGCGAGTGAACCCCAACCCGGCCGGGGCGAAAGAACGCCGACCCGCAGCAAGGACGCCGGACGGCGTCATTGTGCAATTGCAAGGAATAGCCAAGGTCTTGATCTAGTGAGCAGGATTCAGCCACACTTGCAACGGATAGCCATGAACGAAGCATTGATGACCATAGAAGAGCTTGCGCGATACATGCGGGTCAGCCGCTTTACCGTTTACCGGCTGGCCAAGAGCCATTTCATCCCGGGGACTAAGATTGGGCGGCAATGGAGGTTCCAGAAAGAGGAGATCGACCAATGGGTAAAAGACCAGTCTCGGCGAGACCACATCCACACCCGCTAACCCCCTCGCTTCTGCCGAGAGGGTTAAAGGAGAAACTGCTCGTGGCGTTTGGGCTCATGTCCGTGATCCCCCTGTTGGTCCTGGTTTATGTGGTCACCACCTACGTGTTCCCGGGTGCCAGGGAGATCGGCGACCTCTCGTTGATCGTGGGGCTCTCCGCCGGGATTGCTCTGCTGGGATTGGCGGTCACGCGCGGGTTTGTCCTGCCGGTCGTCAAGCTGGCTTCGCAGGCCCAGGAGATCGCGCAGGGGCGGTTGGACAGGGAAGTGGAGGTCGGGGCCTCCGACGAGGTCGGTTCCATCGGAGCGGCGCTCAACCAGATCACGCAGAGGGTCCGGGACAACATGGTCCAGCTCAGGGCCTACGGCGAGCAGACCAAACAGCTGAATCTTGACATCAACCGCCGGATCCTAACGCTCTCGCACCTGCTCCAAGTCAGCAATTTGATCAGCCAGGCGGCGAAGCTCGAAGAAGTCATGACTTTCATCCTGGAGAAGCTGACCCAGATCGAGGAAACGGAGCTTAACTGCCTGCTGGAATTCGACGCCGAGGAAGACAGCTTTAGGGTCCGCAGCTGCGTCGGCGTGGACGCGGTCCAGGTGAAGGCGCTGCAGGAGGCCCGGTTCTGCTCGCCGTGGCTCGTGAAGATCATGCGGGAGGGGCGGCTCCTCATCGTGGACCAGAGCCGGAGGGTGGAACAGGCCGAGGAGCTCTTGGAGAGCCAGTTCGGCATGGCCAACGCGGTCTTCCAGCCGGTGGTCTCGATGCAGCAGGGGATCGCGGTGCTCTTGTCCGCGAACCGGAAACCGGATTTCACGTTCCGGCCCGACTGCTTGGACCTGCTGACCGTCTTTGGCAAGCAGGCGGCGATCGCCGTGGAAAACGACCTGCTCGCCCGGCGGGCCGAGGAGCTGAAGGTGATCGATGAATTGACCGGTCTTTACAACGCCAGCTACATGAAGAGCCGGCTCGAAGAGGAGCTCCGCCGCGCGGCCCGTTATCACCGGCCCTGCTCGCTGGTTCTGCTGAACCTGGATGATTTCGATCAACTGCAGGGAACCTACGGCGCGCTGGCGGCCGAGGGAGTACTGCATCAACTGGCGGGGCTCTTGAAGGGACAGGTCAGCGACGTTGACCGGGTGGGGCGGATGGGGCCCGATGAGTTCGCGGTGATTCTTCCGGAGAGCAACAAGCGGGAAGCGATCGAGCTGGCGGAGGCGATCCGCAAGGTCGTCGAACAGCACGTCTTTACCAACGGGCCCAACCTGTTGCCCTGTTCACTGCACCTCTGCGCCGCGGTCAGCGAGAACCCTCTGGACGGGGCCACGGGCGAGGAGCTTTCCGCCAAGGCGGCGAGCGCGATGAGGGCGGCCAAACAACAGGGCAAGAACAAGGTGCTGGCGGCATGAACGACCCACGCATGCAAAAACTCCTCAAGAAGATGGTGGAGACGGGCGCCTCGGACCTCCACTTGACGGCCGGCTACCCGCCGGCGCTCCGGATCAACGAGGACCTGAAGCCGTTGGACGAGCCCACGCTCACGGGGGAAGAGACGCGGGCGCTGGCCTATTCCCTGCTGAGCTCTCAGCAGGTCAAGGCGTTCGAGTCGGATTTGGAGATGGACATGTCGTTCGGGTTCGAGGACCTGGGCCGGTTCCGCGTGAACGTTTTCATGCAGCGCAGCTCGGTCAGCGTCGCGATCCGCCTGCTCCCCTCCCATATCCGGACCTTTGAAGAGTGCGGGCTTCCGCTCCGGAGCATGGAGGAGATCTGCCGGCGCAAGAAGGGGCTGATCTTGATCACGGGGGCGACCGGGTCGGGCAAATCGACCACGCTGGCCTCCATCGTCGGCTGGATCAACGCGCACTGGAGGTGCCACATCATCACGATCGAGGACCCGATCGAGTACATCCACAAGAATCAGCAGGCGATCGTAGACCAGCGGGAGCTGGGCGCCGACACGCACAGCTTCAAGGCGGCGCTGAAGCACATCCTGCGCGAGGACCCCAACGTGATCTTGATCGGGGAGATGCGCGACCTGGAGACCATCGAGTCGGCGCTGAACATCGCCGAGACCGGCCACCTGGTGCTGGCCACCCTGCACACCTCCGACGCCGTCCAGAGCATCAACCGCATCGTGGACGTCTTCCCGGCGCACCAGCAGCAGCAGGTCCGGATCCAGCTCTCGTTCGTCCTGCTGGGGATCTTCGCCCAGCAGTTGATCCCTTCGGCGAACGGGGACGAGCGGCGGCTGGCCATCGAGATCCTGCTGGCGACGCCGGCGATCCGGGCCCTGGTCCGCGAGGGGAAGGCGCACCAGATCTATTCGGTGATCCAGACCAGCCAAAAGGAAGGGATGCGGACGATGAACCAATCCCTGGCCGAGCTGTACCTCAAGAAGGGGGTCAGCTACGAGGAGGCCTTGGCCCGCTCCCATGATCCCGAGGAGTTACTGCGGCTGATCCAGCCGGGGTAAGAAGGGTGGCCCAATGACGCGGCGGGTGATCGCAAAACGGCTCGGTGAGCTCCTGGTGGAGAGGAAGGTGATCACGCCGGATCAGCTCGAGACGGCGCTCAAGGTCCAGCAGTCCAAGGGTGGACTGCTCGGCCAGATCCTGGTCACCCTGGGGTTCGCCACCGAGGAGGCCGTGGCGCAGGCGATCACGGCTCAGTACGGTTTCCCGTACCTTCCGCTCAAGAGCTACACGATCGACCCCGACCTCCTGCGTGTGGTCCCGGAGAACGTCGCACGGCAGTACTGCCTGGTCCCGGTGGACCACATCGGCGACACCTTGACGATCGCGATGGCCGACCCACTCGACCCCAGGGTGCTCGAAGACATCGAGATGCTCAGCCGTTGTTCGGTCCAGATCTTCGTTTCCACCGGCAGTGAAGTGATGGAGGCGATCCAGCGCTGTTACGGGGGGAACCATGCCTGAGGTCCTGAAGGGAGCGAACGAGCGGCTCATCGAAGCCCTGATCACGCAGGGGGTGGTCCAACAGGAGGAGATGGAACGGATCCTCCTGCTCCATAAAGAAAAGGGAGGGTCCTTGAGCCGCCTGCTGGTGGAGACGAAGCGGGTGGACCCGAGGATTCTGACCGGGATCCTCAGCCAAGTCCTCCAGATCCCGACCATCGGTCTTTCCAAGATGGAGATGGACAAGTCGCTGGGTGAGCTGGTTCCGCGCAAGCTGGCCTTTCATTACCAGGTGGTGCCGCTCTCCCGGCTGGGCCAGCAGTTGACCGTGGCGATGGCGGACCCCCTGAACGTACTGGCGATCGACCACCTGGCGCAGGTGACCGGCCTGCGGCTGGTTCCCCTGCTGTCCCCTCCCGACGAGATCCAGGACGCGCTCCACCGGCTTTACGGCGGGGCCATCAAGGACACGCTGGTGGAGCTGCGCAAGAGGGCGGAGGGGGAAATCCTGGTCGAAATCCTGGCGGAAGGCGACGCGGCTTCACCCGATTCCGCAGGGAAAAATATGGCCCACCTGACCGAGGAGGGGCCGATCGTCAAGGTGACGCACGCCCTGCTCTCGCAGGGGGTCGCGCTCCGGGCCAGCGACATCCTGATCGAGCCGTTTGAGAAGAAACTGCGGATCCGCTACCGGGTGGATGGTGTTTTTCGGGAGGGGGTCTCTCCGCCTCTTTCCATGCATGAGGGGATCGTTTCCCGCATCAAGGTCATGGCCAACCTCAACATCGCGGAGCACCGTTTGCCGCAGGACGGGCGGATCAAGTTCTCCGTGTCGGGCAGGGACGTGGATTTCCGCGTCTCCGTGATCCCTTCCTACCACGGCGAGAAGGCCTGTCTCAGGATTCTGGACAAGGCGCAGGCGATGCTGGACTTGGACCGACTTGGGTTTTCGCCGGAGCCCCTGGCGGCCCTGAGATCGGCGGTGGCCCGGCCGCACGGCATGGTGCTGATCACCGGGCCGACCGGGTCCGGGAAAACCACTACGATGTACTCCCTGCTCAAGGGGATCGACCGCGTGGACAAGAACCTGGTGACCGTGGAGGATCCGGTGGAGTTTGACCTGCCCGGCATCAACCAGGTCTCGGTCCGGACCGACATCGGTTTGACCTTCGCCTTGGGCCTGCGCTCGATCCTGCGCCAGGACCCGAACGTGATCTTGATCGGAGAGATCCGCGACCCGGAGACGGCGGACATTGCCGTCAAGGCGGCGCTGACCGGGCACCTGGTCCTTTCCACACTGCATACCAACGACGCGCTGGGGGCGGTGGCCCGGCTGGTTAACATGGGGGTGGAGCCGCACCTGATCGCCGCTTCCCTGGTGCTCACGGGCGCCCAGCGCCTGCCCCGCAAGGTCTGCCCCCGCTGTAAGGAAGTGCTCCATCCCTCCAAAGAGATGATGGAGCACTTGGGTTTGCCTTTGAACGGCACCTATGTGAGGGGGAAGGGATGTGAGGAGTGCCGCGGGACGGGGCTGGACGGCCGGATTGGCCTGCTGGAGTCGGTCCCGATGACGCTGGAACTGCGCCGCTGGGTGGAGCAGGGGGCTTCCGTGGTCAAGCTCCGCGAGGTGGCGCGCAAGGAGGGTTTCCTTTCCCTGCGGGAGCACGCGGTCGCCCGCGCGGCGGCCGGCGTGATGCCTCTGGAGGAAGTGGCCCGCACGACCGTGGGGTACCAGGAGTGACACAGGAGTGACGATGGTTGCCTCTTCGCTCAGACAACGGGTGGTGGACCTGCTGGTCCAGAGTTGTGGGATCGACCGGGGCCGCCTGGAGGCCGCCCTGCGGGAGGCCCCGGCGAAGGGACGCAGTCTGGGCCGTTTCTTAGTGGAGGAAGGTTTCGTCCAGCAGAAACAGTTGTTGGCGACGCTGTCCAAGGGGCTGGGTCTGCCGCCGATCAACCTGGCCCGCTGCCAGATCGATCCGGCGCTGGCGGAATTGGTCCCGGAGCGGATGGCGCGGCAGTACCGGCTGATCCCGGTCTCCCGGATCGGGAAGAACTTGTCGGTCGCGATGGCCGACCCGCTCAATGTGCTGGCGCTGGACGACCTGGTCCTGCTGACTTCCTACGAGATCAGCCCGGTGCTGGCGGCGGAGGAGGACATCGGGCAGGCGATCGAAAAATTGTACCAGCATCCCTCGGGAAAGCTCGAGGCCCTCCTGAGCGATCCGGCATCGGAGGGGGAGTTTGTCCCGGATGGGGCGGGGGGGAGCGCGGCTGAAGAGGAGGTGCTGGACTTGACCCCCTTCGGCATGGCCGGCCAGCGGGGCCCGGTCGTGCGCGTGGTGGACCTGATGTTGACTGACGCGCTGAAATCCCGCGCCAGCGATATCCATGTCGAGCCGTATGAGAAGGAAGTGCGGATCCGGTACCGGATCGACGGGGCCTTGGTGGATGCGTTCACCCTCCCGAGGCGGAACCAGAACGCCCTGTTGACCCGGCTGAAGATCATGTCCCGGCTGGACATCACCGAAAACCGGCTCCCGCAGGATGGGCGGTTCAAGGTGCGGGTGGACGGGAAGGAGATCGATTTTCGCGTCTCGATCCTCCCGGTCACTTTCGGCAACAAGGCGGTCCTGCGCGTGCTGGACCGGGGCAACCTTTCGGTAGGACTGGACCAGCTCGGGTTCCTGCCCGGCTCACTGGCCGCTTTCCGTAAGGCGGTTTCCCGCCCGTACGGGATGATTCTCGTGACCGGCCCGACCGGGTCGGGCAAGTCCACGACGCTCTACTCTATCCTGACCGAGCTGAACGAACCGGGCCGGAACATCGTGACGGTTGAGGACCCGGTGGAGTACCAGGTGGAAGGGATTACCCAGGTGCAGGTCAACCCGGAGATCGGGCTTACCTTTTCCAGCGTGCTGAGGGCGTTCCTCCGGCAGGCACCCGATGTGGTGCTGGTGGGGGAGATCCGCGACCTGGAGACCGCGGACATCGCGATCAAGGCGTCGCTGACCGGGCAGATCGTGCTGGCCACCCTGCACACCAACAACGCCCCCTCGTCGATCTCCCGGCTCGTCAACATGGGGGTGGACCCGTTCCTGCTGGCCTCCAGTCTGATCTTCGTCGCGGCTCAACGGCTTTGCCGCCAGATTTGCCCCCGCTGTAAATCCACGGACGAGGTCAAGCCGGAGCTTCTTCAGGAAGTCGGCCTCGAGCTTCCGAAGGGGCGCAAGCTCTACCGGGGCAAGGGCTGTTCGTTTTGCCGGGGCACCGGGTTCCGCGGCCGGTTCGCCATCCTGGAGGCGATGCTGTTGGATGATCCGTTGAGAGAGATGATGATCACGCGCCGGCCGCTGGACGACCTGCGCGCCCATTGTTCCTCGCACGGCATGCAGTCCCTCCGCCAGGAGGGGCTCCAGCACGCGCTGGCCGGCCGCACCTCGCTGGCCGAGGTCCTGCGGGTCACCGCGGAGGATTAGGACGATGCCTGCTTTCTCTTACGTGGCGAAACTCCCGGACGGCCGCAAGGTCAACGGTTCGTTTGAGGCCGCCTCGGACCGCAGCGTCGTGGAGGCGCTCCACCAGAAAGGGTTCGTGGTCCTGGAGGTCAAGCCGGCCGTCGTGCAGAAGGTCGGAAGGATGTTCGCCAGCCGGGTCAGCGTCGATGATTTGGCCATCTTCTCGCGGCAAATGGCGACGTTGGTGGACGCGGGGATCCCGATCGTCGGCGGGCTGGAAGCGGTCGCCGACCAGGTGGAGAATCCCACGCTGAAGAAGGTGATCGTCGAGGTCCGGAACGCCGTTGAGGGAGGGACCAACCTGACGAGCGCGATTGCCCGGCAGAGCAAGGTCTTTTCCCCTCTGTTCGTCAGCATGATGCGGGCGGGGGAGACCAGCGGCCACCTGGCCGAGGTGATGCAGCGGCTGGCCGTCTACTTGGAGAAGAGCGCTTCGCTCCAGCGCAAGGTCCGAACGGCCTGTATCTATCCGGCCATCGTCCTGAGCATGGCGGCGGTCATCACCAGCATCCTGGTGCTGACAGTTATCCCGGCGTTCAAGGAGATCTTTACCACGATGGGAGGGGTTTTGCCTCTGCCCACGCGCCTTCTGCTGGCCTTCAGCGATTTCGCGAGGCAGGCCTTCCTGCCGGGCATCGCGGCCGGGGTCGTGGGGCTGGTTCTCTTCCGGAAGAAGGTGCTTGGGACCAAGAGGGGCCGGCTCTGGTTCGACCGGATCCTTCTGAAACTGCCGATCGTGGGCGTCCTGGTCCGCAAGGTGGCCATCGCAAGGTTCGCCCGGACTCTGTCCACGCTGGTGAAAAGCGGCGTCCAGATCCTGGCGGCGCTGGAGATCGTCTCGGAAACCGCCGGAAACCGGGTGATCAGCGATGCCCTCCTCCGGGTCAAGGACTCCATCCGGGAGGGGCAAAACATCGCGGTCCCCTTGGCTGCCGACGGGGCGTTCCCGCCGATGGTGGTGCGGATGATTGCCGTGGGGGAACAGACTGGCCGGCTGGACGAGATGCTGTCCAAGGTGGCCGATTTTTACGAAGAGCAGGTGGACGCGGCGGTGGCCGGGCTGACCAGCGCGCTGGAGCCCTTGATCATCTGCGTGCTCGGGATCGTGATCGGTTCGATCGTTTTTTCCATCTTTCTTCCGATCTTCAAGATGGCCTCCCTGGCCGGAGGCCACCGGTGACCCCCTTGTTTTTTACGTTTAGAACGCTATACTTAGGTGAGAGGCATTATACGTAAGTCTATAAAGCGGAACAAGTTGTGTCATTTTACAAAATGGGAAAAGTGGACAAAAGGAGACAAGCAGACATGTCTATTTATCGAAAGGGAGTGAAGGGTTTCACGCTCGTGGAGATCATGATCGTGGTGGCGATCATCGCGTTGATCGCGGCCATCGCGATCCCGAACCTCCTGCGGGCTCGGCACAATGCCAACGAGACGGCGGCCATCGGCAACACGAAAACGCTGGTGGACGCGCTGGAGTCTTTCCGGGCGAACCAGGCGCCGACTTCGTACCCGGGCGCGGGTGTGACTTCGGGAGGCGTCGCGGTGACCGGTCTGGCCGGTCTGGCCAACACGAACCCGCCGTACATTGACGCGGTGCTGGCTGGGGGGACCCGCCAGGGGTATACCTTCACGTATACTCCGCCCGCGGCTCGCGTGGTTGCCATCGGTGGGCAGAACTTCAACGTGTACGACACGTACACGCTGACGGCTGCGCCCATCACCGTGGGGACCACGGGCACCCGCCGGTTCTTCGTGGACCAGAGCGGGGTCATCCGCGTCAACGATGTCGGCGCGGCGACTGTAGCCAGCGTGCCTTTGGAATAAAGGTTCATTCCGGAGGCGAGCCAACAGAGCAGGGCGGTGGTTCCCACGGGGACTGCCGCCCTGTTTTGCAGTGGGAGGCGTGAAGAGAATGAGGAAGAGAAGCAATCATTCAGGATTTACGTTGATGGAGATCGCGGTGGTAGTCGGCATCATCGCGTTGTTGGCGGCATTTTCCATCCCGAACCTGCTCCGCAGCCGGATGAACGCTGTGGAGACGCTGGCGATCGGTTCCTGCGAGACGGTCGGCAGGGCGTGCCAAAGCTTCTATACTCGTGCCCTGCCGCATTCCTACCCGGACACGCTCGCCGCCCTCTCCTCGGCGGACCCGGCCTACATCGACTCGGTGCTGGGCAGTGGGGAGAAACAGGGGTACCAGTTTGTCTATACCTTCCAGGATGCCGAGCATTTCCAACTCGAGGCGCAGCCGGTCTCGCTGGGCCACACGGGGAACCGGTATTTCTTCCTGGACCAGACCGGTGTTCTGCGGGTGCGGATGGGCGCCCCCGCGGGGCCGGCGGATATCCCTCTGGAGGGATGAGCATGGGCGGGCGGCGCGGGTTTACGCTGATCGAAGTGATGATGTCGATGGTGATCTTCGCGGGCGCCATGGCGGCTTTCTTCGGATTCTACCTGACGACGGCCCGGCTCAATGAGTCAAGCCGGAACCTGACTCAGGCGATGAACGACGCCCGCGTGATACTGGAAGCGATCCGGAACACGGCCCAGTCGGGGGGGCTGACCGGCGGCAACGGCGTGACCGGGGTCTACCCGGCGGGCAACAACATGGCGGGGGCGTTCGGCCTGACGTCACTGCAGAATGAAAACGTCCGGGCCACGTACACCAACCCGGCCGCCGACCCTCTGCCGGTGACCCTGCAGGTGAGTTGGGACGAGTGGCGGAGGAGCCGATCCATCTCTTTAGACACGCTGGTCACGAGGCGCTGAAGATGAAACCAAGGCGCAGCGGCGGGTTTTCGCTGGTGGAGGTGCTGGTCGTCAGCGTGATGGTTTCCGGCATCGCGCTGGTCCTGGCCTCGGTGATCCGCATGAGTCTGCGGGGGTGGCAGGCGAGGGATAACCAGATGACGGTTTCTTATGAGCTTCGCCGGGGGATCCACGCGATGGCCCGTGAACTGGAGAGGACCCGGAGCGATCAGCTCGAGGTCCCCGGCGTCGGAGCGATGCCGGCCGACGGGAATTTTTACAACAGCATCCGGTTCCGGATCCCGCAGGATGTGGACGGGAATGGGACCGTGCTCGATGGGGCGGGGGCGATCGAGTGGTCCCCGAACCAGATCACTTATGCGTTGGGAGGCGTGGGCGGACTGGAGGTCCGGCGCACGCAGGGAGCGGCGGCCGGCACGCTCGCTTACGGCGTGACCGGGCTCCGGTTCCGGCGCCAGGCGGCCACCCCGTTGATGGTCGAGATGAGCGTGACGGTTCAGAAGGGGGCGACGTCCGGGGGGTTCATCCAGCAGGGTGACCTCTCCACGCGGATCCGCCTCCGGAACTGATGAGGTGCGCGATGAAGAACACGAGAGAAGCGGGATTCATCCTGATCACGGTTTACCTTCTGCTGGCGGTCTTATTGGTCCACGCCACGGCGCTGATCACCCATTCCTTCGGAGAGAACCGGGGAGCGCAGAGGTTCCAGATGGCCTCGCAGTCCTTCTATCTTTCGGAGGGAGGGATCGACCGGGCGTACCAGTGGCTGAGGACCCAGGCCGCGCCCCCCGCCGGAACGCAGCCCATGGTGCTGTTCGGCGGCTGGCAGATCCAGGGGGAAGGGCTCTACCTGGCGACCGTGGATCCGGACGACGCGAACGCCGGCTCCTTCACCAAGCGTTACACGATTGAGGGTTGGGGGGCGACCGGGACCCAGGCGGCCCCGACCTCTTTGCGGAGGACCCGGCTGACCGTGCAGACGGAGAGCTTCTCCCGCTATGCCTACTTCACCAATTCGGAAACCAGCCCCAGCGGTTCGCAGATTTGGTTCATCACCGGCGACCGGATTGAGGGGCCGACCCACAGCAACAGCCAGTTCAATATGCGCGGGACGCCGGTTTTCGACGGCTTGGTCAGCAGTACCGCTTCCTCGGTGAACCTGGCGGGAGGAGGGCCGCCCACCAGCAATCCGGCTTTCAACGGCGGCCTTCAGTTGAACGCGCCGCCGGTGTCGCTCGCGCAGGCGAGCACCGCCGATCTGGCCACTCAGGCCAACAACGGCGGGACGCGGTACAACGGGGACACGCAGATCACGCTCCTCGCCAACGGAACGATGCGGGTGACCAACGCCGCCGCGAATCTCAACAACCAGGTGGTGGCTCTGCCGGGCAACGGGGTGCTGTACGTTAACAACGGCAGCGTTACGATGCAGGGGACACTGCAGGGACAGCTGACTGTGGCGACGAACCGGGACGTTCGGGTCGCCAACAACATCACCTATTCACAGGATCCGCGGGTGAATCCTAATTCCACGGATCTTCTGGGGATCGTCACCGACCGGAACGTCGTGGTTGCCTCCGGGGCTCCTCAGAACGTCCAGATCCATGCCTCGTTGATGGCGCTGGGGTCCTCCTTCACGGTGGAGAACTGGAGTGTGGGGCCTCCCAAGGGAACGCTGACGGTGCTCGGCGGCATCATCCAGAGCAACCGCGGGCCGGTGGGCACCTTCAATTCGAGCACCGGGACCAAGGTATCCGGCTACACGAAGGATTACCATTACGACGCCCGGCTGATGAACAGCGTCCCTCCCTTCTTTCCAACGACCGGGAACTATGTGCCGGTGGTCTGGGAAGAGGAGCAGTAACGGTGAGCCGCCGCTTGTGGGTCCTGGCCGTCTGCGTCGGAGCCGCCCTCCTGTGCGGGATTTCCTTCATCGTTCTGCAGGACCGGCCGGACCGCGCCCCTCCGGTTCCTTCCTTGGATAGGGAACTCCCTGCCGGTTTGCCCAAGCCGGAAGCGCTCGGGATCGTGCTCCCCGCGGAACCGGCTCCCGAAACAGCTCCGCCCGCCCGGAAACCGGCCGCGAAATCCGGTCCGGCCTCTCCCGAAACGGATGAAATCAAACGCCTGGAGCAAAAAGGAATCGTCGTCTATTAGGTGGTATAATTCCAGGCAGTGCCACATCCGCTGATCGCACAACTCCTCTCCAAATTCGGCGGCCGCGAGGGGCCGTCCCAGTGCATCGGGTTGGACACCGGCTCCTCTTCCATCCAAGGCGTGAAGCTCCGCCGGGCCGATGGGCAACCGGAAGTCCTCCAAGCCGAAGCGGCCGTTTTCCCGCCCGGCTCCGACGCGGCCCGCCGCGGCGAAACGATCCGGCAGGTCGCGGAGAAGCTCGGCTTCCCGGAAACACCGCTGGTCGCCTGTGTCGGGGGGCCGGGGACCGTCCTGCGCAGGGTGGTCTTCCCCAAGATGACCCGGGAGGAGCTCCGTTCCGCGCTGACCTTTGAAGCGGAGAAATACATCCCGTTCAAGCTGAATGAGATCTTCTTCGATTTTTCCATCCTGGGCGACCGGGCTGGGGGACAGATGGAGGTCCTGTTGGCCGCCGCGCGGAAAGAGCTGGTGAACGAACTGCTGGACCTGCTGTCCCCCCTCGGCATGCCGCTGGCCGTCGGTCTCGAGATGGGGGCGCTGGCCAACGCCTGGGAGGCGGCCCCGGTGGCCGGCGAAGGGGTGACCGGCCTGCTCCACATCGGCGGCCGGGGGACCGTTCTCGATTTCCTGCGGGATTCCCAGATGGAGTTCGCGCGGGAGATCCCGGTCGGCGGGTCGGAGTTCGCGCAGGCCCCTCCCGGGAGCCAGGCCGCCTGGGAAGAGTGGCTCAGCCAGTGCCGGGTCTCCTTTGATTTCTATGAAAACGAATTCGGCCGGCGCGTCGAGCGGCTGGTGCTGAGCGGGGAAGCCGCCCGCCTGCAGGGATTCAAGGAATGGGTGCAGGAATCCTCCGGTCTGCCGGTGCAGATCTGGGATCCTTTTTCGCAAGGGCCCTCTTACGCGGTCGCGATCGGCCTGGCACTGCAGGGAGCGGCGGCATGATCCAGATCAACCTGATGCCGCCCGAGCTCCGGGCGGCCCGGCGCGCCGGATCCCTGCGGGTGCCATGGCGCCCCATCGGGCTGGCGGCCGCGGCTCTGGCGGTGCTGTTTTCGGTGGTGCTTCCGCTGACCAATTTCCTGAGAGCCCGGAGCATCGACCGTCTGCGCGGGGAGTGGAAGACGCTTGAACCGCAGAGCCGCGAGTTGGAGAAAGTGCAGAAGGATTTCCAGCAGTTGAAGCGCCAGGCGGAGGCCCTGCAGTCGGTGAAGGCCCCGCAGGCGCAGTGGGCTCCTCGCTTGAGTTTGCTTTCCGAAGCGCTGGTGCCGCAGGTCTGGCTGACGCAGTTGGAGTACGCGCAGGGGAAAGCGCTTCGCCTCAAGGGCTCCGCGTTGGTCGGCGCCGGGGGCGACGTCCGGGGGCAGGTGACCCAGTTCCTTCAACAGCTCAAGGACCGGCCGGGGTTCCAGGACTGGTTCCAGAACGTGGAATTAGAATCGGTGGAACACCGGACCATCCAGAACGAGGAAGTGGTGGACTTCGTTCTTCTGCTGGCGCCGACGGGGTAAGCCATGGCCGGTTCTGCTGACCCACGCCAGCGTCTTCTACTCACCGGGATCTTCGCCGCCATCGGCGGCGTCCTCTGGATCCAGTTTTTTCTGGTCCCTCAGGCCGGCCGGGCGGGCCGCCTCTCTTCCGAGCTGAAGGGCATGCGGGCGCAGGTGGAAAAGACCCGCCGGGAGCTCAAACAGATGCCGGAGATGGAACGCAGCCGCTCCCTGCTGGCGGCTCAGTATGCCGTGCCGGCGCCGGCGGCGCCTCCGGAGGAACAGCTCCCGGACCTGATGGATCGGATCGCGCAGGCGGCCCGTTCCGCTCACGTCCGGATCATTACCCTGCACCCGAAGCAGGATTTGGCCCAGACGCAGGCCGGGCCCAGCGGCTATCTCGAGATCCCATTGGAATTGGCGGCCACGGCGGGGTATCATCAGGTCGGGCGTTTTCTGGATGAATTGGAGCGTTCCGGCACGCTGGTCCGGCTGAAGGAATTGGAGATCCGGCCCAGCGGCCAGGACTTGTGGAACCATCAAATTAAGATGCAGCTGCTGGCGTTCCTGGTCCCGAATGCGCAGTGAACGGATCCTGCTGGCGGCGGTCTTTTTCGCCGCGGCCGCCGTTCCGGCCGGGGCCGAATACGAATCGAAGGGGAAAAGGGACCCGTTCGTCCCCTTGATCCTTTCGGACGGGCGCCGCATCAATCCGCCCGGCGTCGAGGAAGGCACCGGGAGCGCGGGTTTGAACCCTTGGGTACTGCAGGGGATCGTCTACGATCCGGCCGGTGACTCCTATGCGATTCTCAACGGGCACATCCTTCGCGAGAACCAGGAGAGCGAAGGGATCAAGGTCTTGAAGATTGAGAATAACAGCGTGACCCTCTTGAGCGATGGGGAAAGCCATCGGCTGACCCTCCAACGGCCCGGCAACGGGAAGGAGACCGAATGACCAGATGGATGCGGAAAGTCGGGATCTTCATGTGGACTCTGGGGTTATCCGGGATCTTGATCCCGGGTTCCTTCGGCCAGGAGGCGGACAGCGGGCAGGCCAAACAGGACGAAACCCCCCTGCAGGTGGCGCAGATCCAGGCCCAGCCGCTGGCTCCCGATGAGAATCTGATCTCGCTCGATTTCCGGGAAGCGGACATCCAGACGGTCCTGCAGGCCCTCTCTCGCAAGGCCCACGTGAACATCGTCACCAGCACCCAGGTGACCGGGCAGGTCACCCTCCAACTGGAGGATGTCTCCTGGGAGCGGGCGCTGGAGACGATCATCAGCACCACCGGCCTCGCGTACGAGAAGCAGGACAACGTGATCATCGTGAGCACCTTGGACGAGCTGAAGACCCGGCGTGAGGCGGTGAAGGCCCTCGTCGAGATCGAGCCGGTCATCACGAAGGTCATCCGCCTGAATTACCTCGACGCCGCCGACGTCAAGATCTTCCTCGAGCCGCAGTTGACCGCTCAGGGCAAGATTTCAGTGTTGGAGCTGACCGGGCAGAAGGGGTGGGGTTTCGGGGCCGCCCAAGCGGGCGGCGCCGGATCGTCCGACGAGACCCGGGAGCGCCGGCAGCGGGAGAAGGCCCGGTCCAAGGCGGTCGTGATCACCGATACCCCCACGACGCTCGACCGGATCGAAAAGATCCTGACGAAGGTGGACATCCTGCCCCAACAGATTTTGATCGAGACCCGCGTGATGGAGGTCAGCCGCGACCTGCTCCAGGATCTGGGGCTGGAGGTGGGCACCGGCACCAGCTCCACCTCGCTGAGCACCACGGCCGGTTTTGTCTCCGGCACCACGAGCCGGTCCTTCTCCCAGCAGAGTTTGAATAAAGCGGCGGGCCAGAGCGACTTGGCGAACTTCGGCGGGTCGGTGCTCAATCAATTCCTTACCCCCTCGGTTTTTGTCCCCCAAACCACGGGGCTCACCGCCGCCAACACCGGTCTCCAGCTGATCCTGCGGAAGCTCCGGGGAACCCAGCTGGAGGCCTTGATCCGGGCGCTGGAGGAGGATGTCCGCACCAACACCCTTTCCGCCCCGCACGTGGTGACCCTGTCGGGGCAGGAGGCCCGCATCCTGATCGGCGAGAAGTACCCAATCCTGAACACGCAGGTGTCCGGCACGACCTCCACGACCACGACCACGACGCTCGATTACTACCAGGACATCGGGATCGAGCTGTTCGTGGTCCCGCAGGTCAGCGGGGAGGACCACATCGACATGATCATCCACCCGGTGATCTCCTCCCGAACCAGCACCGTGGGTTCCAACGCGTACCCCATCCTGTCCGTGCGGGAAGCGGAGACCCAGGTCATCCTGCAGAATGAGGATACGATCGTGATCGGCGGCCTGCTGAAGGACGTGAAGGCCAAATCCCGCATCGGCTTTCCATTCCTGGGCAAGCTCCCTCTGATCGGGCCGGTCTTTTCCCGGACCACGACCGATGTCGCGAAGATCGACCTGCTGATCTTCATCACGGCGAAGATCGTCCCGGTCGGCGGGTTGTCTCCCGTGGAATCGGAGCGCCTCCAACAGCAGTATGAAGAATTCTTCCGGGAACGGATCAGCAAGGCCTCCAAGGGCAAGCGTTTGCCCGCGCCGCCCGCGGCTTCCGCCGAGGCCGAGCCGGCCGCCTCCAACCGCGGAGTCCTGTACCGGAAGGACTGACCGCCCGGCCTCCACGCCCCCGGAACCCTCCATGACCAAGACAGTCAAGGCCTACGCCGCTTTCCTTCCTGAGCTCCGGCAACTCCTCGCCGCGAAAGATCTGGCCACTCTCAAGAACGTCCTGCGGGAGATCAACCCGGTGGACTTGGCTGAAGGATGGAAGGATCTTTCCCCGGAGGAACGGCTGGCGCTGTTCCAACTGCTGGGCACGCGCAAGGCGGTAGTGGTTTTCGAGGAATTGGACGTGGAAGACCAGGTTTTCATCCTGCAGGCGATGGGGGACCAGGCGACCGTGGAGATGGCCAACCAGCTTCCGGTCGGCGAGGTGGTCCACCTGTTCCGCAATCTTCCCCCGAAGGTTTTGCGCCGGCTGAGAAACCTCGTTAAGCGCCAGGAAACGGCGGAGCGTCTGGAGCAGGTCCTCTCCTATCCGCCCAAGACGGCGGGTGCGCTGATGCACACCGAGACGGTCCGGCTCAAAGAGGCGATGACCGCCTCCCAGGCGCTGGAACTCATCCGGGCGGTCACGCGGACGCACATCCATGAGGCGGGACTGCTCTCCTCTCTCTACGTCGCCAACGGCGATGGCCGCTTGGTCGGGTTCGTGACCCTGCAGGCGCTGGTGGCGGCCCCCCACGATAGCCGGATCGGGGAACTGATGGGCTCCACCCGGGCGATCCAGATCCCGGCGTCGGCCGACCAGGAGGAGGCGGCCCGGATCGTCCAGAAGTACAACTTGATCTCCGCGCCGGTCGTGGATGATGACGCCCGTCTGGTCGGCATCCTGCTGGTGGATGACGTGCTGGACATCGTGCGCCAGGAAGCCAGCGAAGACATCGCGAAGATGGTCGGTACCGGCCCCGAGGAATTCCTGCGTCAGCCGGCCGGGCACGTGGTGAAACTGCGCCTGCCTTGGCTGATCGCCACGATCTTCGGGGAACTGATCGTCTCGGTCGTGATCAAGCATTTTCAGGCCACGCTCCAACAGGCGGTGGCGCTGGCCTCCTTCCTGCCGCTGATCGCCGCCATGGGCGGCAACGTGGGCTCCCAATCGGCCACCGTGGTCGTGCGCGGGCTTGCCACCGGCGCCATCCGGATGGAGGACTGGTGGAGGGTGGTCCTGCTGGAGTTCCGCGTGGGCGTCATGCTGGGGGCGTCGTACGGCTGTGTCGTCGGCGGTTTCGCGTTCCTGCTTTACGGCGGCGCTTTGGGATGGGTTTTTTCGGCGGTGGTGGCGGCCGGCATGCTGACCTCGATGTCGGTGGCCTCCACGATGGGGTCGGTTGAGCCGTTCGTCTTCCAGCACTTCAAGATCGACCCGGCGACGGCGACCGGGCCGCTGATCACGACGACAACGGACCTCATCAGCACCGCCACCTACCTGGCGTTGGCCACGGTGATCCTTCTGTGAGGAACCACGGCATGAAGCGGTTCTTCGGAATCCTCATCGTGTTCTTTGGTTTCGCGGCCTTGGGCGGCATCGCCCGGGCCGAATACAAAACGCCCTCGCGGGAAGCAGCGGCTTCCGGGGGGTCGTTTGACGAGGCCGTGGACCCTTCGCGGTTTCGCAAAGGAAACTTGGGTTGGGACACTCAGGAATTGATCGCCAGCGGGCTGAAGGCGCTCCACGAGGAGCAGGTCCGGATCCTGGACCGGTTGGACCGGATTCAGTCCCGGCTGGATCAGTTGGAGAGAAAAATTGGAAACCTCTCGGAAAGGAACTAAAACAGTGAAAGAGATATTGATCAACGTGGAACCCATGGAAACACGGGTTGCCGCGATGGTGGACGGAGTCTTTGAAGAGTTTTATGTGGAGCGCTCCACGCCGGCTCCGCTCTTGGGCAACGTCTATAAAGGAAGGGTCGCCTCGATCGTCCCCGGCATCCGAGCGGCGTTCGTGGATTTGGGGTTGGGCAAGAACGGGTTCCTCTACCTGAACGACATCGTGGGGCCGACGCCCGAGGTGGAGGAGCTGGTGCAGGTGGAGGATAACCGGCCGCCGGCCGCCCCTTTAAGCGGGGCCCCGCCGCCGCGCATCCAGGACCTGGTCCGGGTCGGGCAGGAGATCCTGATTCAGGTGATCAAGGAGCCGATCGGCACCAAGGGGCCGCGTCTGACGACGCACCTGACCCTGCCGGGCCACTTCATGGTGCTGATGCCGATGGATGCCACGTTCGGTCTCTCCAAAAGAATCGACGACCCGAAGGAGAGGGACCGGCTGAGAGGGATCGTGAAGGAGCTCAAGCCCCCTTCCGACGTCGGGCTCATCATCCGGCCCGCGGCCGAGGGAGCCAACCGCCGCCAGCTGTCGCGGGACGTCCGGTTCCTGCTGAACCTCTGGAAGCGGATCAAGGCCCGGTCGGTCCAGGCGGCGGCGCCGGCGCTGATCCACGAGGAGTACAACCTGCCTCTGCGGATCGTGCGGGACAACCTGAGCGACGATGTGAAAAAGATCATCATCGACTCGAAGCAGGAATTCCACACGCTGATGCGGTTCCTCTCCCAGACCGAACCGCTGATGCGCTCCCGCGTGGAGCTGTATCAGCAGGATGTGTCGATGTTCGAGAAGAAGGGCCTCGAGAAGGAGCTTGAGAAGATCTACCGGCGCAAGATCGACCTGCCCAGCGGCGGCACCGTGGTGCTCGAGCAGACCGAGAGCTTGGTGGCCATCGACGTCAACAGCGGGCGGTTCACCGGCCGGCGCAACCTAGAGGAGACCGCCTTCGCGACGAACATGGAGGCGGCCCGGGAGATCCCTCGGCAGATCCGGCTCAGGGACCTGGGGGGCATCCTGATCATCGACTTCATCGACATGCTCTCCAACTCCCACAAGCAGAAGGTGTTCAACACCCTGCAGAACGCCATCCGGAAGGACAAGGCCAAAACGAACTTGAGCTTCCTCTCGGAGTTCGGCCTCGTCGAGATGACGCGCCAGCGGGTGCGGCGATCGCTGGAGTCAGTCTCGTTCCAGGAATGTCCGATGTGCCAGGGCAGGGGGTCCATTCGCTCCATCGTGACCGTCTCGATTCTGGCGCTGAGGCAGATCCGCAGTGCCTTCCACACCTCTAAGAAGCCGGTGGTGGAGGTGACCGTCCATCCGGACCTGGCCTCCCGGCTCTTCAACGAGGACCGGGCCTCTCTGGTGGCGATCGAGAACCAGCACAAGGGGAAGGTGGTCGTGAAGGCGGACCCCACTTTGCACCCCGAGACCGTGAAGGTGCAGCCGCTCGAGGCCGCGTAACTATCCGCCGGCTCGCCGTTCTTGTACTGCCCCTGCTGTTTGTTTCTTTAGCGGCCGCGGAGGAGGTTTCCGCTTACTCGCGGGCGGTCGCCGCGTACAACGAGCGGAACCTGGATGCTTCCTTCCGGTACGCCAAAGATGCCGTGGCCGAACAGCCGGGGCATGTCGAGGCCCGCGTCCTGCTGGGCCAGCTCTACTACCTGCGCCAGGACCTCAAGAACGCCAAGGAGAGCTGGGAAAAGGCGCTTGAGCTTGCTCCTGGGCGCGAGGACGTCCGGAAGATGCTGGAGAAGCTGAAACAGGAAGCCGGCATCGAAAAGAACCTGGCCCGCAGTGACATCCACCCGTTCGTGCTCCGCTTCGCCGAGGGGCAGGTGCCGGTGGAGACCGGCTCCCTCCGGGAGATGCTGAGGGACGCCCACCGGCAGATCGGCCAGCAGTTTAACTTCTTTCCCGACCATCCGATCCCGGTCCTGCTGTACCCTGACGCCGATTTCCATAAAGTGAGCGGTCTCAGCCACCCGGTGGCGGGGTTGTACGACGGGAAGATCCGTCTCCCACTCACGCCGGGCCGGCTGGACGGAAACCGCCTGCGCGCGATCCTCTGGCACGAATACACCCACGCGCTGGTGCACGACCTCTCCCTTGGCCGTTGCCCGGTTTGGCTGAACGAGGGGCTGGCTGTGTCGCAGGAGTCGCGAGTCGGTCCGGTGGATGTCGGCCTGGTCCGCAAGGCGCTGGCGGAGGGGAAACTGCCCACCTGGGACCGGCTCTGGTCTCAGCAGGGATACGAGGAGGCGACCCTTCCTCTTTATTATCAGACCTCCTTTCTGATCGCGCAGTACCTGGCCCGGAGATGGAGCTGGCGGGAGATGGTCCAACTTCTGGAGCGGTTGGGGCAGGGGGTCCCGATCCAGGACGCGCTCCGCGCCCAGTACCGCACCGATCCGGCCGCGCTGGAGAAGGAATGGCACGGCTGGCTCAAACGAAAGATGTAAGTAGATATTTATCTTAGATTAAAACCTTCCGGGGATCTTGACTTTGCCCATTTGCGTCAAGTATCCTTCCTCTAACCCCCGATAAACCCATGCTGAGCATACTGTTCCGACAAGTGGCCCTCGTTTTGTCCCTCACCCTCGCTCTGCCCCACTCCGCGCTGGCTCTTCGGCCGGTCGAGATCCGCCAAAGCTCCGGCTTGGAAGAATTGAATAAAGCCCTCCCGTTGAGCCCCACCGCCGGAGCGGAGGAGCCGCTGTCGCGAGGAGAGATGATTCCGGTACTCAAAAAGTACCGGGGTATCGCCTACATCGATCCGAAAGATGCAAAAAGTTTTCCACCGGATGCCACCGCAGAGTCGATCGTGCAGTTCATTGAGCGGGAGCTACTGCCGCGAGGGCTTTTGATCAAGGTCCATGTTCCTGCGACAGACAACCAGCTCAGCCGGGATATCCTGCTTCAATTGCGTATGGCCCATATGGACATGCCCTTGGCCGTTGCCCTGGAAGACCCTCATGCTTTTTCAGACATTGTCGTCCCTCTTGCGGCTAGAAACCTCATTGTGACGGCACCAGTTTCCGTCATTGAACAGGTGACGGCCCGGACTCACGCAGAAGCGATGGCTGACAGAACGCTGGTCATCGCCAAGGTCAAAAACTGGGAAGAAGTGCGCCGGGCGATGCGTGCCAAGGTTTTGGGGATAGAGGTAGAGCCGGCGGATGCCGGGCTCACCCGGGATATTTCAAACCTGGCTGCCGGATTTTTCTATGTTGTGGGAACGGCCGGAGGGATAAACACCGGAAACGTTAAAGGATTCCTGTCTTTAGACCGGATCGATTACCTCGGGGCCAGCGTCGGTCCAAGGACGCTCGACGAAAAGAAAGCTATTTTTGAAGCCATCCACAACTGGCCTAAGCCACCTGCCACCGGCGCGGAAGAGGAGTTTCGCCGCCAGGTCCGGCCTCTCGGCGACAGGGGACAGATCGAGGGATTCCTCTGGCGCTACTGGGATTCGGGATACAATCCCCTCCCTCTGCTGGAGAGCTGGTTCCATGACCGGGGCAATTGGCGGGATACGCTGGCTTCGGGACAGCGGATCGAGATCTTCCGCTGGCTCGTGGATTTTTCGAAAGCCGGGGTTTTCTCCAAGTCCGAAAGGCCGCTGCTCTTCTCTTTCTTCCGAAGCGCGGCCATCCATAAGGGAGAGTGGGAGTCGGTCCGCACCTGGGGACTGCATGGGATGAGGATCGTCTCCGACGACGCCGGGCAGGAGAAGGAAATCCTCCGGGTCGCGGACGATCTTTGGGCGGAATCCCTGGGGTGGACGGATTCGCGGGCCAATGTGCGGGGCCAGATCCAGATGGATCTCGTGCGGACCGTGTCGCTTCTGCATATACCGGAGGTGCGGGGGTGGCTCAGCTCCCACTCGGCGGAGCCGGTCGCCCTCGGTTCGGCGAAGCGTCTGAAGTATTTGATCGGGGAGGTCCGCTCCATTTTGGAAGAAGAGCGCCGGCGGGGAACGGGCCAGCTCCGGCCACGGATCGAGCAGATCCAAAGCGGCCGCCTCTTTACGCAGGATCATGTGGCCTTCCTGCCTGCCGGGAAGGGACGACTGGTGGTCGTCGGGGACCTTCACGGCGATGAGGCGGCGCTTGACCGGGTGATCGCGCAGTCCGGGTACGATTCCCGGAAGAACCCCGGCTTGCCGGCGGAACGGCAGATTTACCTGGTCTTCGTCGGCGATTACGCCGACGTGGGCACGCGCAGTCTGGAGCTCATCAATAAGGTCCTCTTTTACAAGCTTCGGGATCCGCAGCATGTGGTCCTGCTCGGCGGCAACCATGACCGGGACCGGCCCACTTCCGAATTCGCAAAGGAAGATAAAATCCCTTGGTTTTTCAAAGAGCTTGAAGCGATTCTAGGAAAGGAGAAGGGTTCTGGGCTTTACGGCGAGTTCCATCGTCTCATGTTGGAATTCCCAACTACGGTTGCGGCTCCCAACGGGATTGTTGTGGCGCATGCTTCGCCCCCGAAAATGGGAGCTCCCTCTCCCAGTTATCCAACCCGTTTCCAATACATTTTTGATGGAGCCCGTGGGCTGCTGGAGATTGCCGATCCTCGGGTTCAAGATCAGCTGGCCTGGAACGTGGTTCGGACTCCTCCTTTGGGACAGCCGGAAGCGGAAGAGGATACCGTGGTTGATCCTGCTAAACACCCTCGAATAGACCAAAGCACCCTGCAGCCGGGTTACTGGATTGGGAGAAACAGCTTCTTTGCTTTTATGGATTCCATCGGCGGGAAGATCTTTGTGCGCGGGCATGACCGTCTCGGGCCGGCCGACCGCGCGCTGTTCGACGGCCGGTTCCTGACGGTGATCACCACGGATCACCGTTCGCCTGACTACGGCTATGCCGAACAGGACCAGATCATCGGCCGCTACGCCGAGTTCGACCTGGCAAAAACTTACGACCGGATCGATCCCAGCGAGGTCGTTCATCTCTTGACTTGGCCCGCCGCCGACCGAGGCGGCACCCTCCCTGCTGCCGAGGAAGTGTCGCGGCGCAGGAGCGACGCGACCGGCGCGGAGGAGAAAGAAGGCCCGGTGACGCGTCAAGTACGACAGGAGATATTATCCGAATGGGCCTCCTTCTTGGATTCGCGGGACCCCAGTTCCCTCAGTTTTTCTTTCGACGATGAACCGGAAACTGCACTGGTGCGCGGGGCACAAGGGGACTGGTGGATTCATTTCCATGCGGACCGATTCGGCCCCGGCGGGACTTCTATCGATGTCACGCCCGGTTTTCTGGTGAGATTCTGGAGTCGCGGGAAAGCGCAAAGAAAAGGGCCCATTCTCATCGAGCCGGGAGACGATCGGATAAAGAAGACAAAAGTTTTTGTCCCATTGGACGCTCGAGTTATCCCATCGGCTGTGCTCCGGAAGGATTTGGAGACGAGAATCCATGTATTTACGGGTAGTCTGTGGACAAAGACAAATTTGAAGCAAAACATGCAGATGATTCGAAGATACGGTTTTATCTTGGGCAGACCGGGTTCCGGTCCTCTCTTTTTGGCAAAAGGAATTACCCCTCAAGAAGAAAATCTGCATCAAATTTTCAAGCCGAAGGATTTTGACGCTAAAGGACGGAAGGATGCGCATTATTCAATCCAGGGCAGAGAACGGACAGTTCGTTTCCGGATTCTAAATTTAGGGTCCGACGCCGGCGCGGAGGAGGGGGGATTGCGGGAAGAGCTTCCTTTCAATCAAATCAGCACCTCCATCGCTACTTGGGTGGGGCACGCGATGGATGTCCGGGGGGGAGCGGATGAGGTCGCCATCCGGATCACCGGCCCGCTCGGCCAGGAGGACATGACGTTCTTACTGCACGAGGCGGTCCGGCGGGATTGGCCGGCCCAGATTTCGAACACTCTGGGATATGTCGGCGTGAATCCCAGGAGAGCGAACCATTGGAAAATGAGCGTTGGGGATTTCGATGAGCAGAACACAGACAGGCGTTTCTTCACGATTGACCTGAAGCCGGACTTGTCCGCCGGCGCGGAGGAAACGGCAGAAGAGATGGTGCGAAGATTGGGGCGCTCTTCAGAGTCGGTCACTGTCCAACAGGTTGAGCAGTTGCATGCGGCAGTCTTGCGGGAAGGGGGGGGAAGGAGTTCCACGGATCCGTACACCTGGGAGGCGGCTCGATCTCAGCTGGCGGGCCTCGTTCAGTGGCTGAATACTCCAGTAGGAGCTCGCATTTCTTCAGGGCCCACACCGGGTTATCCGGCCGATTTCGAGCTTTTCATCGACCCCTTTGAGAGAGGAGAGCTCGATGCCGACGATCCTGTTGCTCATGCAGCCCTGGCCTCTTTTGCGTTTCATTTTGCCATCTTTCACGGTGGGAATCATCGGACCGGGTGGGCGTTGATGAATATTGCCCTCTTAAGATCAGAGGTCATTCGAGAACCGTTGGTGTGGGAAGAAAGCAGGAAGCGCCTGTACTACGAAGCCCTGGAAGAGCTTGATCTACCTAAATTTGTCGCCCTTGTCCGAAGCTATCTTCCTCCAACCGTCGGCGCGGAGGAGGGCGAGGTTAGTGGGCGTGACGCTCGCGGTGTTCCCGGCGCTGCTTTCGATGGTCTTGATAGATCAATAAACCCACAACCGCCAAAAACAGGGCAAACGCTCCATACACCAGCCAAATCCCCATCAGGAATCCTCCTAGGGTTCGAGCCACCAAATCATGACAATGGCAGCCGAATCGAGCAGAAGACCGGTCAAGAAAACCTTCGTTTGAAACGATCCGCCAACGAAGGACCCTACAACCAGAGCGGCAAAAATGATGCTGGCCGCATTCGTAGTCAATCGAGCCAAATTCTCGCGCCGCTTGGCGGTCAGCCGAACCTGTCTGATTTTAATGTACCCCCATTTTCCGATCCGGTCAAATCTCCAAGTATAATTATAGAGGAAAATATTAGTAAAATAAACAAAATACCTTCCGCCGGCGCGGAGGAGGGGCGGAGCGAGCAGGCATGGGTAGAGATTCTTAATGACCCAACACAGCCTCCGGAGCGGCGCATTGAGGCCGCCTATTCATTGGGATGGATGAATTCCCGGACCGCCGATGGTGTTCTCATTGCGGTGTTGGCCAACGACCCGGACCCCAATATCCGGCAGTCAGCGGTTATTGCTTTGGAGCAGCGCCAGACTGAGGTTGCGACTAAAGCGTTGCTTGAGGCTGATCGCACGGAGAAAAATCCGGAGGTTCTGAAAAGTATACGTAAGATCTTGGGCCGTTGGGTGAAAGGCTACCGCCCATCCGCCGGCGCGGAGGAATGGCCCGGGAAACTTTCTTCGGACGAGATGACGGCGGTGCTGGAAGAGATCTTCGTGGCATTCGCGGCGGATGATCTGCTCGTAACGAAAGACGCCCCGGTTCTGAAAGAGTTCATCGAAACCCTTCGCGCGGATAGGCAAAGATTTCGGACTGCCTTGGGCAAAGCGGAATGGGCTGAAGAAAAGATCGATTATATCTTTCAGTCTTTCGTCTATATGTTGACGGGAAAACCCGAGCCGGCAGCAGGGCCTCAATGGAAGGGCCTGGTGTTGCTCAACCGCATCAACTTTCTAATGGATTCGCTAGGGAATGTGGCCGAGCAGATTAAGGTTAAAAAAGTTCAAGAGGGTCAGGAGATTGATCATTTGATAAGCAACCTGATCGTCAAGCAGGCAATGGAAAATCCGTCGGGTGCTTTTAATAAGATTTCCGGCAAGGAACAGGCCGCTATTCTCCGGCGGGTTTTTGAGATCTTTATGCCTCCTGCGGGGATGGAAGAAGCGGGTGCGGCGAAATGGGCGGAGGCGGTGGAGCGGTTCCGGGTGGAACAGGATCTGGCGTTGTTGGTTCAGAAGGTGGGTTACTATCTCGAAGGGGAGGGGGCGGTGTTTGCCCCGGCGCTGGCCCTCTTTGAAATCCAGAAGCCGCTGAACGCGTATGTTTTTGCCGGGGTGGTCGAGACTACTCAGGAGAAGAAACGGCTGTTGAAAATCGTCCAAAGTGATCCGGAAGCGGCCGAGCTCCTTGCGGAGAGAATCTTCGTGGTGGAGGCCCAGCCCGGGCGCGACCACGAGGAGAAATACGCCGCCGCGCGCGCCCGCGCGATGGATAGGATCGACATCTTGGGCCGGCCGATGATCCGGATTATCACCCATTTGGAGCTGGATCTGCTCGCCCAGCTGAACCAGCTCTTGTCCCGGTTCGGCTTCAAGCTGCCGGAAGACACTTCGATCCAGGAAGCGGCTAGGACGCTGCTGCAGGCGGCGTAACCCCCGCTTGTCAATCCGCTCCCCGCGTGGTATTTTGTTCAGTCCTATGGAATACGCCGTCATTGCAACCGGAGGCAAGCAGTACCGGGTTTCCCCCGGCGCCCTGCTGGAGGTCGAGCGGCTCGAAGGGGCCGTCGGGGAGGAGGTCCGTCTGGACCAAGTGCTCGCGATCCGGCGGGAGGCCGGCCTCAAGGTGGGCCAGCCGGTGCTGGCCGGGGCGGCCGTGAAGGCCCAGATCGTCGCCCAGCCAAGAGGGGAGAAGGTCATCAACTTTAAGTTCAAGCGGCGCAAGGGATACCACCGCAAGATCGGGCACCGGCAGGAATTGACGCGCCTCAAAATCCTGGAGATCGCTTAAGATGGCACACACAAAGGGACAGGGATCCACAAAGAACGGGCGGGATTCCAACGCGCAGCACCTGGGGGTCAAGGCCTATGGCGGGCAGTTTGTCACCGCCGGCTCGATCATCATCCGCCAGCGGGGGACCCGCTTCAAGCCGGGCTTGTACGTCGGCCGCGGCAAGGACGATACCCTGTTCGCTCTTAAAGACGGCGTGGTCACGTTCCCTAAGCCTCGCGTCGTGGCCATTCAAATTGCGTGACCCGCTTCGTCGATCAGGCCACGATCCTCGTGCAGGCCGGTCGGGGAGGCAAGGGGTGCAGGTCCTACTATAGAGATCTCTGGTCCCGCTACCCCACCCCCGACGGGGGCGACGGGGGACGCGGCGGCCACGTGATCATCCGCGTGAATCCCCAGCAGACGACTCTGCTGGACTTCCAAGCCCGGCGGCATTTCCGCGCCGGCCACGGCGGCAACGCCTCCTCCAACAAAAGGCACGGAGCCCAAGGGAAGGATTGTCTCTTGGAGGTGCCGATGGGCACGCTGATCCTGGATGAAGAGACCGGCGAGCTGGTGCGTGAACTGCTGGAGCCGCGCGAGGAGGTGACTGTGGCCCGCGGAGGAGCCGGCGGGGTGGGCAACGCGGCGCGGGAGAAGACCAAATACCCGGGCGCCGCGGGACCTCATTATGGAAAGCGGTTCGACACGGGGAGGATGGAGGGGGCGGTTGGGGAGGATCGCCGGCTTAAATTGGAGCTGAAGATCCTGGCCGACGTCGGGATCATCGGGATGCCCAACGCCGGGAAATCCACGCTGATCGGGAAGATTTCTCAAGCCCGGCCGAAGGTGGCGGCCTTCCCGTTCACCACCCTGCACCCGGTGCTGGGGGCGGTCGAACTGCCGGATGGGAGTCCGATTGTGGCGGTGGATGTGCCGGGGCTCATTGAGGGGGCTCACCAGGGCAAGGGGCTGGGGCTCGATTTCCTGCGGCACATCGAACGGACCCGCCTGCTGGTGCACCTGATGGACATAGCCGGCATGGACGGGCGGGACCCGGTGGCCGATTACCGGGCGCTGCGGGAGGAGCTGAAGGCCTACCGGAAAGAGGTGGCCGAGAAACCGGTGATTCTCGTGGCCAACAAGATGGATCTTCCGCAGGCGAAGAAGAATCTCACTCGGTTTCGCAAAGAGACAAAGACACGGCCATTGGCCATCTCGGCGCAGACCGGCGAGGGGATTCCCGAGCTGCTGGAGAAAATCGCGGCGCAATTGAAGAGGATCCGGAAATGAGTGAGCGGTTTGACCCGACAACTCTAGCGAAAAAAGCTAAGAGATGGGTGGTCAAAGTAGGAACCTCGGCTCTGACTGACGAACAGCAGTTGGTAGTCAGTAAGCACTGCGTTGAGTCAATTGCCTCCGAAATTGTTGGTCTTTGGCATAGCAAAAGGGAAGTGATTCTTGTCACTTCGGGTGCTATTGGGATCGGGATGGGGGTGCTAGGGCTTAAAACCCGGCCCACCGACCTGGCGAAACTGCAGGCGGCCGCCGCGACCGGCCAGGGGAAGCTGATGCAGTGGTACACCGGCCGGATGGAAGAGGCCGGCGGCCGTCACGCGGCGCAGGTTCTGCTGACGCGCGGTGATCTCGAAGATCGCCAGCGCCGCTTGAACGTGAAGGCGACGCTGGAAACTCTGCTGGCCGCCGGGATTGTCCCAATCATCAACGAGAACGACACCGTTTCCACCGAGGAGATCCGCTACGGCGATAACGACCTGCTCTCGGCCCACGTGGCCACACTTGTTGAGGCGGATCTCTTGCTTATCTTGACCGATGTGGATCAGATGGCAGGTCCTACCGATCCTCTGAGTGTTGTGAGGGAAATTACTCCTGAGCTTGAACGTGCCGCTCGAGGGACGAATAAACCTTCTTCTACTGGAGGGATGCGTAGCAAGTTGGAGGCGGCGAAAATCGTAATGGCTCACCGCATCCCAATGGCTGTTATGAATGGTCGGGGTCGCTTAAATCTTTTTGAATTAGTACAGGGAGTGGAAAGAAAAGGCACATGGTTCATTCCATGAGCGAAATTTCACGGATGGTGGAGAAGGCCAAGACCGCCTCCGCGGCAATGGCACTGCTCCCCACGTCGGTCAAGAACCGGGCGCTCAAGGCCATGGCGGACGGATTGGACCGCGGCGGGAAGGATATCCTGGCGGCCAATGGGCGGGATCTTGCCGCCGCGAGGGCGAAAGGGATTGCCGGGGCTTTGCTGGATCGCTTGATGCTGAATGAAAAACGGATCGGCGAGATGCCGCGGGGATTGAGGGAGGTCGCCCGCCTGCCGGACCCGGTCGGGCAGGTGATCTCCCGCCGGACTCGGCCGAATGGGCTGAGGATCTTGAAGGTGCGGGTGCCGATCGGCGTGATCGCCATTGTCTACGAGGCCCGCCCGAACGTCACCGCCGACTGCGCGGGGCTCTGCATCAAGTCCGGCAACAGCGTGATCCTGCGCGGCGGGTCGGAGGCGATCCATTCCAACCGGGCGATCTTCCGGAGGATTGAGGCCGCCGGGCGGAAAGCCGGTTTGGCCGAAGGGGCCCTTCAGTTGGTCTGGGACACCGACCGGCGTTCGGTGGATGAACTGCTTGGGACACCGGGCGGTGTGGATCTGGTGATCCCGCGCGGCGGGGAAGGGCTGATCCGCCAGGTGGTGGCGAAGGCGAAGGTGCCGGTGATCAAGCAGTACA
>OBEQ011930416.1_pt1 | contig 29282 bp, 20 predicted proteins | sample 1670901 | NCBI WGS metagenome assembly OBEQ01 (sample SAMEA104232315, study PRJEB22302) | groundwater metagenome | biome: forest; feature: aquifer; material: groundwater | place: USA | collected 2011-08-07 | depth 5.4 m
GCTTAAAAAAATCGATAAATCCTGGTATTTGGTCTTCCATTTTCGGCTTTATCCCATAGAAAAAAGCCCAAGATAATACATCTTTTAGTCATATCTACCTAATTTGTAATGAGGGAGCCCTGTAATTTACCACGACTCTTCTTGACAGCATAGACAGGGATTACTACGATGCACGGTTGCAACCATATCGTTTGGAAAGACAACATGCTTTTAGAGTCGATTCGCCCATTAGTCAAGCCAGATCTTGAATTAACCGATCAATTCGTGATTTCGCAATTAGACTCCCATATCCCTTTAATCAAAGAAGTGATCGAGTATGTTTTAAAATGTGGCGGCAAACGCATACGCCCCATGGTGTTATTATTGAGCGCCCGCGCCTTGGGTCATACCGCGCAACAACACATCGATTTAGCGGCCGTGATTGAATTAATCCATACTGCTACTTTATTACACGATGATGTCGTCGATCATTCCACGTTGCGTCGCGGTCATCAAACTGCCCACACCATTTGGGGTAGCAATGCGAGCGTACTCGTCGGTGATTTTCTTTATTCACGCGCGTTTCAAATTGTGGTCGATTTAAAACATCAACAAATTCTCAATATTTTTGCGAAGGCAACACATTACATTGCCGAAGGCGAGATTATGCAATTAGTCAATTGCAATAATCCAGATACGACGGAAGAATATTATTTTGAAATAATTCAGCGTAAAACCGCTAAATTATTTGAAGTCGCGGCTTGCTTGGGAGCCATTTTGGCAACCGCCTCTGAAAAAGAAATTGCCGCCATGCAAACCTATGGCTTGCAATTGGGATTGGCCTATCAATTAATTGATGATGCGTTGGATTACAGTGAATCAGCAGAAAAAACCGGAAAAAATGTGGGTCAAGATATTACCGATGGTAAAACCACGCTGCCATTGATCCATGCCATTCGCCACAGCAAAGGCGCTGATTTGGAATTATTGCGCAGCGCCATTCAAGGCCGTTCTGATGAAAATTTAGCAGCCATTGTCCGTATTATTGAATCTACTGGGGCGATCAAGTACACTGCCGACGCTGCAAAATACCATGCGCAGCAAGCAAAAAATGCTTTATCGCATATTACTTTTTCGCCTTATCGAAAAGCATTGGAAGATTTGAGTGATTTTGTGGTTGAACGGACTTATTAATTCTACACAAAAAACAGTTTCGCACCACTCGGGGTGTGGCTCAGCCTGGTAGAGCGCTGCCTTCGGGAGGCAGATGTCGCAGGTTCAAATCCTGTCACCCCGATATTTATGTTTTGTATGACATCGCACAATAATTTAAGGCAGGACTCGCATGTTAAAACGCAAAGTGATTTTGCAACCTATATCTATCGAACGTTTACATCCCGGTCAATTTCAACCGCGACAATATTTTGATCCGGAAAAATTGCGCGAATTAGCCGATTCGATTCTAAGTACCGGTGGCTTATTACAACCCATCGTCGTGCGCCCTAGCACAATTAAAATCAATGAATTTGAAATTGTCGCCGGTGAACGTCGTTGGCGCGCGGCGCAACTCGCGGGTCTGACGGAAGTCAATTGTTTAGTCTGCCAATATACTGATGAACAAGCATTGCAAGCGGCGATTGTCGAAAATACCAGTCGTACTGATTTGAATCCGATTGAAGAAGCACAAGCTTATCAACGTTTGATTGATGAATTTCATTATTTGCATGAAGAAGTGGCAGCCTCCGTGGGAAAATCGCGCACCGCAGTAACAAATTCATTACGTTTATTAAAATTAGATGCGCGTGTGCAACAATTATTAATCACCGGAAAATTAACCGAAGGTCATGGCAAAATTTTAGCGAGTTTGCCTGCTGTTCAGCAATTAGCGCTGGCAAATTTAGCTGTGCAAAAAAATTGGAATGTGCGAAAAATTGAAATGGAAGCAAAAAAATTACAAACAAATCAATCTGCAGATGCTGGCACGTATAGCGATGCCAATTTACAGCGTTTAGAAACCGCGTTATCAGAACACGTTGGTAATCGTGTGCAAATTGAATATGAAAATCGCGGCGGCGGTCAGTTGCGCATTCGTTTTAATAATATCGATGAATTAGAAGGCCATTTTGAGAAAATCGGTTTTGCCTATGATGAGAGTTAAAGATGAGAGTTAAAGAAAGATAATACTGATTTTTATATTGCCCCCTCACCCGCCACGCAAAAAGAGGAACACATCATGATCACCACTCGAGAAACACTTTCTATCGAAATTAATAAAGGAAAAAAAGAAATCCCTAAGCCGTTTTTAACTCCTGAAGAAGCGATTGTGTTTGCAACTGATTTTCATGACACATTAATAGATGAATGCGATCTGGTCGAAGACACATCATCTGAATGGTTCCCCTCTCCACGAATTGAAGCCATTCAAGCACTTGAATTGATGATTGCAAAAAGCAAAGCAGCAGGATTACCTGTTTTTATTATAAGTAAATCTGATCGTTTCGATAATTTCGCTGAATTTGTTGAGCATATTACAAAGAATATTTTAGATTCCACCAAGAATATTTTTCATTCTACAATAGAACTCTTACAACAAACTGCACAGACAACAGATCATAACAATCCTCTTTTCTCCCTATTCGTGCAAATACAACAAGCCATCACCATAGCATTAGAAAATATAATCAATGCAATACCTGCAATATTGTCAGGATATCAATCGGATAATGTTGCCGAATTTACTAATACAATAACAAATTATATTTTGAATTCTATTAATGAACAATTTAAACCATTGCAAACTACTATTGATAGTGATGTCCTTTTTCAGCAAGTACAAACAAAAATCCTATTAGAATTAGATCGTTTAAAAGAAACCATGCCAGCGATCTTAGAACAATATTTCACAAAAAATAATAATCTTGCTTGTGGCCCAGCATTAATTGAATTTTTTCTGAAACACAATAGCATAAAAGAAACCATTATATGTGCTGATAATCACATTGATAAAAACTATTCTCACGAAGAAATAGCGCGAGCAAATGTCATTATTGTTTCATTTAATCCAGATACTATTCATTTCAAACAATCACCCGCATATCGTTCGTTACAAAAAATACATGCTGAAAGTGTGACTGACATTCCATTTGAGCAATGGTTTGACGCGATTAAACACCACAAACGCGCACATTTTATATTAGCTGAACAAATGTTGCGTTTTGCGTTGAACGCGAGACAACAACTTGCGCTCACGCAAAAATTAACACAAACCGTGACGTTTGTTTTTACGGATGATGATTGGCATATTTATGCTGACTGCAAAAATCCTAATACAGCTCAACAACTATCAACTTGCCATCACAACATATCCAAAATCAATATCATCCCTATTCGGGTGCCCTCATCCGAAAATGAGGTCGCATTTTGGACACAATTTGTTGTCGAAAATTATTTAAACATGACTGATAAAGAGGTTTGGGAGACAGGACAAACTGGTTACTCTGAAGAAATAATAAAATATTTACCTAGCCCCTGGTTAGAAAGAGCGGTGCAGATAACATTAGCTAAATGTGATGCTTACCAGAATCAATTATCACTGCTTGAGGATAATCTTGGAAACACGGAAGAACCGTGTGAACATCAACTGGCATATGCTTCTATTTTCGATTATACCGCTGCTCTCATTAATTGTTACTCCTATCAGGCAGTAAAAGAAATTTCTTCCATGATTGATAACACAACTCAACCAAAAAAGAATAACGATAATCCACACGAAAAATTAGAAAAAAATATTAATTATCTTACTGAACATTCAGAAATAATTTTAAAAAATTGGCAGAAAATATTTAATCAACTGAGCAGCAAATGGAAAGAAATAAGTTTATTGCGGTTACAAAAATATCCCTATATTGAAATAGAACATGTCAGATTAGATGATAACTTTAGACAAGCATTATTTGAAATGTCATTACTTTATATACATAATGAAGATAAAAATGATGATGCGAATGAAACCAAAACTCCCTACAAAATAGAGCCTGCGTTTTTATCCATGCCAGATCTTTCTAACGAAATAGAATATTGTGCTTTATCATTAAAAATTGATCCAAAAAATAAATTGGCGATGACGATAGCAAATCCTATGTATTGTATTTTTAAATTGCTGAATATAACAGCGATTGAGTGGGATAAAAACGCATCGCAGCAGCAGCAAGATAAACTAAAAAATAATATATTTAAAGGATCGATAGATACTCTTCTCATTGACAAAACAGAAAATCCACCACGAGAAAAAGCTATCCGCATTGAACAGCCAGATAACACTGGTTGGAGTGAAGAAGAATCTGATACGGAAACTGATGAGGAAATTAATGAGAAAGTCACCAAGACAATCAAAGATTGGTTATTACGTCAAGAACCATTACCAAAAATAACCCCTACAAAATTAGGTTTCACAGATACATTGGCAGAAAACAATAAACGTCAATTAGAAGTTAAGCATGATTTAAAAGTTAGATTAGATAAAAAAAGAAAATATCAGTGATAATCATTACAAAAAATTTCGTAGGGTGGATTAGACATGCGTTTTTTGCATGTCGTAATCCACCAAAATAATAAACAATAGTGGATTACGGCACAAAAAACGTGCCTAATCCACCCTACAAAATCTATTGTCGTGTACAGAGATAAAACGCACGATCCAATGAAAGCTTCATATTTTCTTAAGAATTATTTCTTATACTCTCTACTGAACCTAACCATAAAGAGAATAAATATGCACTTCACTCAAATAGTTGACGAGATTTGTAATAATGCTGAAAAAATCGCAAAAGATAAAGTGATTTGTGATCGTTTAAATAAACAAATTCAATTTTTTCTGGAAAAAAATGGTATTGCCAACACTCAAAATGATATAGAACTCCAACAACTTATTTCTCAAAAAAATGAAATGTTTGCTTCTATACTACAACAGAGTGAAGCAATAAAAGAAAATACTTGCTTTAAAGCATTAAAAGACATGCCATACGATATTATCATTGGCAAACAAGAAATGATGCCAAAGCTTTTTAAAGGTATTAAAAAATTACAACAACAGCATCAAATACTTGCAGATACAACATACAACTACCAACTGCTTTTAATCAATTTAAAAAATTACTTATACTTAAAAACATTAACAAAAGATTTTATTTATAGCCTTTTAGAATATTTCTTAAATGAAGTAACCACTATTATCAGGGAAAATACAACTTATAAGAATAATCATTTTGTATTAAGCGATATAAAAAATAAAAATTCAAATACACTGATTGAACAAGTTTCTACGCTGCATTTGAATTATAAAGAATTATCCCCTTCAATTCTCCTTGAAAGAATTGCTGATTTACTGAGATCATTTCAAAATGAAATTAAAAATTCATCAATCTCCGATCATCTCTTACAGCCATTATCTTCTTTACAACAAAAAGAATACTTTAAAAAACTTTCTTATTTAGTGAATGAACTACCAAAAATATTTACCACTACCAAACAAATGACTTCTGATGATAAGTGGAATTATGATAAGTTGAAAAAAGAAATACAACAATTATCACATAAGCAATTTCCATCAGTTTCTAAAAGCAGTTTTTTTTCATGTTGCTTTAAAAATAATGAAGAAAATGAGGAGCATCAAAAGTTGCTTTCAAATAATAAAACGTATGCTTAATTAATAGCATTCATATTCCTCGTTCTTCTCCTTCTCTCACCAACTGAAACAATGCGCGCAATGCCACCGCCTCTCCGCCTTGTGGGCGACCAGGGCGCGCGCGCAAATTCCACGCCATGATATCGAAATGCAACCACGAAATAGTATCAGGCACAAATTCTTTCAAGAACAGCGCGGCGGTAATCGCACCCCCATAAGAATCACTCGATGAATTATTAAGATCAGCAATTTGGCTGTTAATCGAATCGCGATATAATGCAAACAATGGCAAACGCCACACCGGATCTTGCGTTTTCTCACCGGCATCGATTAATGCTTGCGCTAATTTATTTTGATTAGCAAAAAATCCTGGTAATTCCGTTCCTAATGCGACACGCGCAGCCCCCGTCAATGTAGTGATATCAATTAATAAATCGGGTTTCTCACTTACCGCTTCCGTCAATGCATCCGCTACCACCACGCGCCCTTCCGCATCGGTATTGCCTACTTCTATCGTCAATCCCTTGCGACTTTTAATCACATCACCTGGTCGATAAGCATTGCCACCAATATTATTTTCAGCAATCGGAATGAGCACGCGCAAACACACAGGTAATTTCGCAGCCATAATCATGCGCGCCAAACCCAACACGTGCGCAGCCCCGCCCATGTCTTTTTTCATTAACAACATATAAGATGACGGTTTCAAATCTAAACCGCCAGTATCAAAGCAAACGCCTTTGCCAACCAAGGTCACTTTGCGCTGGGTTGGATTTCCCCAGCGTATATCCACCAAGCGCGGCGCATCATCACTCGCTCGCCCCACGGTATAAATTCCTGCATAATTTTCTTTTAATAAATCTTCACCAACAATTTCAGAAAATTGCGCTTTAAATTCTTGCGCTAATTTTTTTGCCGCCGCTGCTAATTCCGTCGGACCCATATCATCGGCTGGCGTATTAATTAAATCACGCACTAAATAAATCGATTGCACTGTTTCATTGATTTGTGTCGCAACTTTTTCTGGTAAATGTAATTGCGCCGCCGCCCGATTATTTTTCTTTTCTGTTTTATAACGCGTAAATTGATACGCGCCTAATCCCCAGGCAATTCCAAAATTAATAAATTGTTGTTCGGTTAACTGTTGTTCAGTGGTATTCGCAAACTCATATTGGCCTTCTGGTAACACAAACGGCAAATTGCCAACGTCCCAAAAATTATGTTGCTCGGCAATACAACAAATGACTTGCGAAATGTTGCCGACCGCATCAGGTAATAAACGCACACTACCTGCTTCTGCGCGAAATTGCGTTGCTGCCAACCAGTTTTGAGTTGTCGTCGGTTGCGTGGCAAGCCACGCAGGATAATTTGTTGTGGTGATGAGGTGAATGGGGATTAATTTGGTTTGATGATGATTACCGTTATTTTTATTCGCAAAACAATCAAAACAATTAAGTAACATAATTTATTTTTCCTTGGTGAAATGAATATCACTTTGATATGTAAATAAGTTTTTGTATCATAGGTGATCTTTTCAAAACTGGTCAATCATTCCTTTGACCAATCATCCAACTATTTGACAAACATACTCCAATGGGGCATTATTTACATGGCAAAAATGATTACGATTATTGAGTTTCCTGCATTTATGTCTCAAGTGGGAAATATCATTACCTCTAATGAAAGAGACACATTAATAGATTTTTTGGCAAGAAATCCTCATTTAGGTGATGAAATACCAGGAACCGGTGGTATTAGAAAATCAAGATGGGCCGGAAAAGGCAAAGGGAAAAAAGGAGGATTAAGAGTTATTTATTATTTTTATAATGATACAGCTCCTATTTTTTTATTAACTACATACAGTAAAAATGTTCAAGAAGACTTAACATCAGAACAAAAAACTAAATTAACATCTTTAGTAAGAACATTAAAAGACGAATGTAGAACAATGAGGAAAATATATCATGACTAAACGAAATATTGGTGATGAAATGATTAAGAGTATGAGTGAAGCTGTTGATTATATGCGCGGCAAAAAAAAACAGGTTACCATTCACAAAGTAGAAATTCCTAGTAACATTAATGTAAGAGCCATTAGAGAAAAATTAAAACTTTCTCGACAAGAATTTGCGGATCGTTTTGGATTTAGCATACGTACATTACAACATTGGGAACAAGGAAATCGACATCCTCATGGTCCATCGAGAATTCTTTTGCTTTTGTTAAAACGTAAACCTTTTGTTATTGAAGCTATTTTAAATAACAAAGAGATTAAATAATTGATACCCGTGACTCTCCCACCCCCCTCACCCGCTGCGCTACACGCATCGGCCTCTCCCACAAGAGGCAGGAGAGGCGAGTAACATCTTGCGCGTTGCTACCCCAACATCTGCTCCGCCGGCACATACGGTTGGCCCAACGCTTCGGCGACTGCTTTATAGGTAATCTTGCCGCGACAAACATTTAAGCCGTGCATTAAATAATGATTATGTTTCATCGCTTTTTGATAACCGTCATTTGCCAATGCCAATACAAATGGCAAGGTTGCATTATTCAAGGCAAATGTTGAAGTACGTGGCACACCACCTGGCATATTCGCTACACAATAATGCACAACGCCATCAATAATATAAGTTGGATTTTCATGTGTGGTTGGCTTACTGGTTTCAAAACAACCCCCTTGATCAATCGACACATCAACAATCACTGAGCCAGGTTGCATTTGCGCTAACATTTTTTTCGTCACTAATTTCGGCGCTGATGCGCCTGGAATTAATACCGCACCGATCACTAAATCTGCACTCAATACATGTTCTTCAATCGCATCTGCCGTTGAAAAAATCGTATTAATTTTCGAACCAAATTGCAGATCTAATTGATATAACCGTTCTAATGATTTATCGATGACCACAACATGTGCGCCCATTCCCATTGCGACACGCACGGAATTGGTTCCAACAACGCCACCACCAATCACCACCACTTTGGCAGGCGCAACTCCTGGCACGCCACCCAACAACATGCCGCGTCCACCATTTTTAATTTCTAAACTAGTCGCGCCTGCTTGTATCGCCATGCGACCTGCAACTTCACTCATAGGCGCCAATAATGGCAAGCCGCCACTGCGACCCGTCACGGTTTCATAGGCAACGGCTACACAACCAGATGCTTGCAATAAACGCGCTTGTTCTGGGTCAGGTGCTAAATGCAAATAAGTAAATAACACTTGGTCTTCGCGCAATAGGCGACATTCTTGCGGTTGCGGTTCTTTAACTTTGATAATCATGTCTGCTTCACGAAAAATTTCTTCTGGGGTTGCCGCAATGCGCGCACCGACTTGTTCATAAGCATGATCATCAATACCGATTTTTTCGCCAGCGCCTTTTTGTACAACGACTTGATGTCCATTCGCAATGAGTTCCCTAACACTACTCGGTACGAGTCCAACGCGATATTCGAAGTTTTTTATTTCTTTTGGGACACCCACTAACATAAAATTTTCCTCACTCAATATTTATTTCAATAAACTAGCATGGCACAATGTGCCGCCAACTATAACATTTCCATCCATAATTTATTAATCCTTTGTACAAATGCCGCTGGATCTGGCAGCGGGCTGCCTTCCGCTAGTAACGCTTGTTCGAACAAAATATAGGCTTTTTCTGTGAGAATCGCTTCATTTTTTTCCGCATCAAGCTTGCGAATAATAACGTGTTCTGGATTTAATTCCAAAATCGGCTTTACTTCAGTAATGGGTTGCCCCGCCGCTTTTAACAAACGCTCCATTTGCGGCCCCAACGCGCTATCATCGCGCACCAAACACACTGGCGATGACGTTAAACGATGCGATAATCGCACTTCTTTTACTTTATCTGCCAAAATCGTTTTAATTTTTTTGATTAACCCTTCAAATTCCTGTTGTTGCGCTTCATCTTTTTTCTCTTCCGCTTTTTTCGCTTCCGCATCTTCTGCGACAAGTTCATCTAATTGCAAATCACCTTTCGCCACTGATTGTAATGGTTTACCGTCAAATTCCGGCAAATGCGTCACTACCCATTCATCAATTCTGTCCGTCAACAATAACACTTCAATATTATTTTTATGGAAGATTTCTAAATGCGGACTGGATTTTGCGGCGGCCACATTTTCCGCAGTAATATAATAAATTTTCTTTTGATTGGGTTTCATGCGCTGTACGTAATCTGCTAACGTCACACTTTGTGTGGTATTGGCATGAGTGCTAGCAAAACGCAGTAATTTAGCGACACGGTCACGATTAGCAAAATCTTCTGCCGGCCCTTCTTTTAACACATTGCCGAATTCCTCCCAGAAACTGGCATATTTTTCTGGTTCATCTTTCGCTAATCGATCCAATAAATCCAAGGCATGACGCACTAATGCCGCACGCAATTTAGGAATGGTGTGATGATCTTGCAATATTTCTCGAGAAATATTGAGTGGCAGCGCCGTCGTATCAATCACGCCACGGACAAAACGCAAATAATGCGGTAAGAATTGTTCGACTTGATCCATGATAAAAACGCGTTGCACATATAATTTCAAACCGTAATGCGTGTCACGTTGCCACAAATCAAACGGCGCATGTTTGGGTATATATAATAAACAACTATAATCAATATTTCCGCCTTCGACTTTGTGGTGGGTCCAGGCTAATGGCTCCTCAAAATCATGGGAAATATGCTTATAAAACTCAATATATTGTTCATTGGTCACCGCACTCTTCGACAACGTCCATAATGCGGTTGCGCGATTCACCGCTTCCCATTCAACCGGTTTATTTTCTGTCGATTTTTCTTCAGTTTTTTCTGCTTGCTTTTCTGCGTCGGTTTTTTCTTCTTCTATTAATTTTGGCATGACGATAGAAATATTGAGATGATCAGAATATTTTTTAATAATGCTGCGCAAACGCCAATCATCCAAAAATTCTTCGGCATCTTCTTTTAAATGTAAAATCACATCGGTACCGCGTGCCAGTTTTTCAATATTGGTAATGGTGTATTCGCCATCGCCTTTTGATTCCCAGCGCACACCATGTTCAGCACCCCAACCAGCACGACGCGTTAATACCATCACTTTGTCCGCGATAATAAAAGAGGAGTAAAAACCAACTCCAAATTGACCAATTAAATGCGCATCTTTTTTTTGATCGCCGCTTAAGCGTGCTAAAAATTCACGTGTTCCTGATTTGGCAATCGTGCCTAAATTAGCAATCACTTCTTCACGACTCATGCCTATGCCATTATCGCTAATAGTGATGGTTTTTGCGGCTTTATCGTAACTCACACGAATTTTTAAATCCGGATCGCTTTCATATAAGCTGCCATCCGATAAGGCTTCAAAACGTAATTTATCGCAAGCATCTGATGAATTGGAAACCAATTCACGTAAGAAAATTTCTTTATTGCTATATAAAGAATGGACAACGATATCTAATAATTGTTTGACTTCTGCTTGAAAACTTAATTTTTCTTGATGTGCATCAACAGTCATGTGATTGTCCCCTCAGTGTTAGTAGTCTTGCCGGCTCGGGGATACTATATGGGCGAAATGAAAATATTCAAGGAGATGGCTGATCCTCCTGAGCGTATCTGTCATCCTGAGCACTAGCTCAGGATAATATCTTGAAAAACCTAACCAACTATGATAACTGTTTCAAAACGATTCAAAATCAGTAATTATTCTTAAAAATTACATAGATTAATAAATTATATAAATTAGATAACGATAATTAACTAAAACACTAACTACCTTAACAAAAAGTAACTTTACTTATGTCTGACACTTTAAACGCGGCAACGTGCACCACTCTCAAAGATCAATTGCGTCTCAGAGCCGCTCAACATCCCAATAAATTTGCCTATACATTTCTAATCAATGGCGAAGAAGAAGAAGGCAGTCTGACTTATGCACAATTAGATCGACATGCGCGCGCCATCGCGGCGCGCTTGCAATCGATTACGCAATCGAAAGAACGTGTCTTAATTTTATTGCCTTCCAGTTTGGAATACGTCACGGCTTTTTTTGGCGCGATTTATGCGGGCATGATTCCGGTTCCTGCTTATCCGCCGCGCCCCAATCATCGCTCGACACCACGCGTGAAAGCCATTATTGATGATGCGGCAGCAACACTCATTATCAGTACACGCAAAATATTAATGATGTTAGCGGAACAACCTGACTTGCAAAAATCATTTCAATTATTGCATGGGGTGGCAATCGATGAAATCACGCTGGATTCAGCATCGAATTGGATAAATCCAATATTATCTGCTGATGATATTGCTTATTTGCAATACACCTCAGGTTCCACCTCAATGCCTAAAGGCGTGATGGTGACCCATGCCAATCTGCTGCATAATGCGCGCATCACGCAAGCTGCCTGGCAAAATACTGCTAACGATATCATTGTCGGTTGGTTGCCGTTGCACCACGATTTGGGATTGATTGCGAATGTTTTACAAACCCTTTATAGCGGCACGCATTGCATTTTATTTTCACCCGCTGCTTTCGTGCAAAAACCTTTTCGATGGTTACAATTAATTTCGCATTATCGCGCGACCATTAGCGGCGCGCCGAATTTTGCCTATGATTTATGCGTAGAAAAAATTACGCTGACGCAAGCAGAAAAATTAAATCTCACTTCTTGGAAAATTGCATTTAATGCGGCTGAACCGGTGCGCGCTGAAACCATTGATCGTTTTTCAGAAAAATTCAGTGCTTATGGTTTTGAGCGATCAGCATTTTATTCTTGTTATGGTTTAGCAGAAACCGCTTTATTTACCAGTGGCGGCAGTCGTGAACAATTACCGCTTATTCAAACATTTGATGCGTATGCATTAGAAAAAAAATCAGTCAAACTTTTTGATGATGGTATTCCACGCACATTAGTTGCTTGTGGACGTCCGCTAGGTGATCAAGAAATAGTGATTGCGGATCCTATTACCAAAATGCGTTGCCCAGATAATGTTATTGGTGAAATTTGGTTGGCCGGTCCCAGTGTCACTAAAGGTTATTGGAATCGGCCTGAACAAACGCAACAAACATTTGGTGCGTATTTAGTAGGAACAAAAACCAAAACAGCGCGCGGTCCATTTTTACGTACCGGTGATTTAGGCTTTTTACATCAAGGTGAAATTTTTATTGCGGGTCGTTATAAAGATATTATTATTATTCATGGACGCAATCATTATCCGCAAGACATCGAATTTACCGTAGAAAATGCACATCCTGCGCTCGATCAAAATAATAGTGCAGCGATTTGTATTGAAGATCAATCGCAAGAAAAATTAGTCATTATTCAAAGTATCAAACGTACCGCCATCAATAAATTTGTTGCTGAAGAAGTCATGCGTGCGATTCGAGAAGCGGTTACGACGGAACATGATGTGGCGATTCACGATATTGTGTTTATTAAACCGGGCAGCATTTTTAAAACATCGAGCGGAAAAATTCAGCGCAATGCGTGTCGCAAAGCCTATTTAGACGGTTCAATTGCTGATATTCAAATAACAACGCCCTCAGAAAAAACAAATATCATCAGTCCACCGCCCAGCAAACATATTTCCGCAGATGAATTACAACAATGGTTAATGCAAACAGTCGCGCGGCTTTGTAATGTGACCGCAGAATCAATTCACCTCACCGAGGCATTCACTCGTTATGGTTTAGATTCCATGCGCGGCGTGGAATTATCAGAATTATTATCGACTTTTTTAGGAAAATCATTATCACCGACATTGGTATATGATTTTCCGTCGATTGATAAAGTAGTAACACATTTCACGGCGCCAGAAAAAAAAGAAACTATTTCATTATCGACAACAAACATCACTGTTGCGCCAACCACAACATCAACACCAGCTGCACCAGCGGTCGCCATCATTGGTATTGGCTGTCGTTTTCCAGGCGCTGCTAATACGCAAGCATATTGGAATTTATTATGTGAAGGTCGCGATGCGATTATTTCAGTCCCTGCAAATCGTCAGTGGAAATTAGACGGTTTAACTGCTTCAGACAATGAAAAAACCGCGATTACACTCGGCGGTTTTTTAGAAACCATTGCTGATTTTGATCCACAATTTTTTGGTATTTCGCCGCGTGAAGCCATTAGCATGGATCCGCAACAACGTTTATTTTTAGAAGTGGCGTGGGAAGCGTTAGAAGACGCTAGCATTACCGCGCAACAATTAGCCGGTTCAGCCACAGCCGTGTATGTGGGTATTTCCAGCCAAGAATATAACAAATTATTATCGAATGCGGCGATAGATGCTGCCGATCATTTATATACTGGCACGGGTACTGCGCTCAGTATTGCTGCAAATCGTTTATCTTATTTATTCGATTTACGCGGACCGAGTATGGCGATTGATACGGCGTGTTCATCCTCCCTCACCGCCATTCATCAAGCTTGCCAAAGTATTTTGCATGGTGAGGCAACGCTTGCGATTGCGGGTGGCGTCAATTTATTGTTAACACCAGAACGTTCATTGCAATTTGCAAAAATGAATTTTTTAGCGCGCGATGGTCGCTGTAAATCATTTGATGCACGTGCAAACGGTTATGTGCGCAGTGAAGGAGCAGGCGTTGTTATTTTAAAATTGCTTGCGCAAGCAGAAGCCGATGGTGATGACATTTATGCAGTGATCGCTGGTAGCGCCATCAATCAAGATGGTCGCACGAATGGGTTGACTGCGCCCAATCAATATTCACAAGAAAATGTGTTGCGTGCTGCGTATCAAGAGGCAGGTATTGCGCCTACAAAAGTGCAATATATAGAAGCACACGGCACAGGCACGGCATTAGGTGATCCAATTGAAGTAAAAGCCTTGGGCGCGGTGTTGAGTGAAGCAAGAAACGTGCAACAAGCGTATTGTCAATTGGGCTCGGTCAAAGCCAATATCGGTCATTTAGAAGCAGCGGCCGGTGTCGCTGGATTAATTAAATTAGCATTGATGTTGAAACATAAAAAAATTCCGCCGCAAATTCATTTTCAACAGCCTAATCCGCATATTCCATTTCAAGCATTACCGTTTCGTATTGCAACACAATTAACACCGTGGGAAACACCACCACCTCAACATGAGAATCAATTAATTGGTGGTGTGAGCTCATTTGGTTTTGGTGGCACCAATGCGCATATTGTTTTAACTAATCATCACGCCACAACGGCAGCGACGGCAGCGATAACGATAGAAAAAAATGAAAAATCAGCGCAATTATTTTTATTATCGGCGCGTCATCTTGATGCGTTAAAACAACTCGCGCAACAATGGCAACAACTTATTCATCATTTAGAAAAATCGATTTCTTTATCTGATATTTGTTATCACGCCGCATTACGGCGCACGCATCACAACGAACGATGCGCCATCATTGCAGAAAATCGTGATGATTTATTAAAACAATTACAAATTTTCACTGATCATCGCACCGCAACCAAAACAAAAATAGCAAAATCATCGCATAAAATCGTCTGGGTATTTGCCGGTCAAGGCAATCAATGGCCACAAATGACAGTGAGTTTATTTGATCAACCCATTTTTTATGACATGTTAACCACCTGCAATGCGATTTTAAAAAAATGGACAACGCTCGATATTATTGCTGAATTGCAACAACCGGCTGCCACTTCACGTTTAGATCAAAGTGAAGTGATTCAACCGGTCATGACGGCATTGCAAATTGCTTTAGGTACTTATTGGTTAAGTGGTGGTATCAAACCTGATGCGATTGTCGGTCACAGTTTAGGTGAAATGGCAGCGGCACATTTTGCCGGTATTTTAACGTTAGAAGACGCGCTGTTATTAGCTTATCACCGCGGCCGCATCGTGCAGGCGTTAACAGGTCAAGGCAAAATGTTGGCAGTGAAAGCGGCGCACACAGAATTAGAAAAAATTATTTTTACGCATGGTTATGAAGCACGTATCAATATTGCCGCTATCAATAGCCCACTCACCACCATTCTGTCTGGCGAAGTCAGCGCCATATCTGAATTAAAAAATATCTTCGATGAAAATAAAATGGCTGCCGTATTATTGCCTGGACACTACGGATTTCATAGTGAGCAAATGCAAACGTGTAAAAAAGAATTAGTACAAGCACTTGCTACATTAACACCGCGTGAAAGTCATACTCCTTTTTATTCGACATTGCTTGGTAAAAAAATTACGCGGGAAAAAACAAAAGAACTCGATGCGCATTATTGGGGTGAACAATTATGTCATCCGGTTTTATTTGCACCGATTATTGATAATTTATTGCAACAGCAATTCAATATTTTTATGGAAATAAGTCCGCAGCCAGTCTTATTAAATGCCATTCATGAAAATGCGCATTTGCAACAACGTCAGCCATTGTTAATTGCAACATTACAGCGGGATCATGAAGCATTCAGTTTATTGTTGGCGTTGAGTGAATTGTATGTAGCAGGATTAACAATTAACTGGGCAGCGATTTTCACGCAATCTAAAAAAACCCAACTCTTTATTTCTCTTCCCACTTATCCATGGCAACGACAACGTTATTGGATAAGTGACACACAACCAGCAAAAGGTGCCACCATGAGTACAGAAAAAAATATGCCTTCTCAAGAACAACATGAGCAAGATATTCTTGCGCAATTAAAACAATTATTATCGGATTTAATGCGCATCGCACCGGCAAACATTGATGTTGATGTGCCATTACTTGAAATGGGCGCAGATTCCATTATTTTAGTGAGTGCGATTAAAAAAATTGAAACCACGTTTCATGTGAAAGTCGCTATTCGTCAATTTTTTGGTGAATTAAAAACATTAAATTTATTGGCAAAATATATTATTCAGCAACATCCAGAAAAAATTTCTGCTTGCGCGGTAACAACCAATGCAACAGAGCAATACGCACCGACGATGTGTGCGTTGACACAAACTGAGATCGTTTCCACAACCATCGAGGCAAATAGCGCTAAAACTTATTCTGCTGTGCACGCTGCGGCGGCGAATCAAGATCTGCAAGGTATTATTCAACAACAATTGCAACTCATGTCGCAGCAATTGGCTTTATTACAAGGTGCGCCTGTTGCGATTGCAAAACCAACGTCAACCACGGCGACATCCGCAGCCGTGTCGCCCGTAACGATGACGCCCATAACCGCAACACCTACAAAAATTGACAGCATAGAAAAAAAATCTCTCGCGACTATTACGCCATTTAAATCAGAAAAACGGTTAAAAGTGTCTGCTTGGCAAACTCAATCTGCGCAAACCAATGCGCGAAATTTATCGCAGCAACAAAAACAACATTTAGAAAATTTAATTCAACAATTCACTGAAAAAACCAAACGTTCAAAAGAAATGACACAAGCGTATCGCGCTTATTTAGCTGATAGCAAAGTCACTGTGGGTTTTCGTTTATCCACTAAAGAAATGCTCTATCCCATTATTGGCAAACGCACCGCAGGCGCACGTTTGTGGGACATTGATGATAATGAATATTGCGATATTTCCATGGGATTTGGCGTGCATTTATTTGGTTATCGTCCAGCTTTTTTAACTAACGCCATTCAACAATATGCGCAAGAAGGCATTGATTTAGGTCCGCGTTCAACGCTAGTGGGCGACGTCGCAAAATTAATTACTGAATTTACCGGTCTTGAACGCGTCGCCTTTTGTAATAGCGGAACAGAAGCGGTCATGACTGCCATCCGTTTAGCGCGTGCCACCACCGGTCGCACCAAAATTGCCTTATTTAAACATTCTTATCACGGTCATTCTGATTACACTTTAGCAGAAGCACAAATGGCCGATGAAAATGGTAATTTAGTTTCAATCACACCTGGGTTACCCACTTATATTTTGAATGACGTTTTAGTATTAGATTACGGCGCCGCCGATGCGTTAGAAAAAACAAAACAACATCAACATGAATTAGCTGCTGTCTTAGTTGAGCCAGTACAAAGTCGTCAACCGGATTTGCAACCGCGTGAATTTTTGCAAAACTTACGCAAGTTAACGCAACAATTAAATATTGTTTTAATTTTTGATGAAATGATTACTGGTTTTCGTGTACATCCGGGCGGTGCGCAAGCTTGGTTTGGTGTGAAAGCAGACATTGCAACCTACGGTAAAATTTTAGGTGGTAGCATTCCGATTGGCGTGGTGGCGGGCAGCGCAAAATATTTAGATGGGATTGATGGTGGTATGTGGCAATACGGTGATGATTCTTATCCTGGTGTTGAGCGCACATTTTTTGGCGGCACATTTTGCCAACATCCGCTTGCACTCATGACAGCGCATGCGACCTTAACTTATCTCAAACAACAAGGACCGAGTTTGCAAGAAAATTTAAATAAACGCACGGCACAATTTGCGAATGAATTAAATCATTATTTCAATCAAGAAAATTTACCGATACAACTTATTTATTTTGCTTCGTTATTTCGTTTTGCACACGATGGCAATTTAGATTTATTTTTCTATCATTTAATTAAAAAAGGCGTTTATATTTGGGAATGGCGCAATTGTTTTCTGTCGACTGCACACACGGATGCGGATCTTGCTTTTGTGATTCAGGCGGTCAAAGAAACCATTAATGAATTACGTATTGGTGGTTATTTACCGAAAAAAGAAGCAATGCAAATACCGCAAGAAAAACATAAAACAACTTCATCTGCTTCTGCCGCTATCGCAACTGACGCGCAGCCCTTAGGTTTTTGGGGACGCCATCAGATCAAACCTTCTTTATTGCAACCGGCAAGCACTCATTCTACTTTTACCGCATTAACATCAGCGCCACCCAAAATAGAATTTAGTTTATATTATTTTGGTGCCTATCCCGCCGAATTTGCCGAAGATAAATATCAACTTATTTTAGAAAGCGCGCGTTTTGCTGATCAAGCGGATTTCAAAGCATTATGGATTCCTGAACGCCACTTCCATGAATTTGGTGGATTTTCACCAAATCCATCAGTGATATGCGCGGCGCTTGCGCGTGAAACTCAACGCATTCATTTGCGCGCAGGCAGCGTCGTATTGCCATTGCATCATCCGATTCGAGTCGCCGAAGAATGGGCTGTTGTTGATAATTTATCGCGCGGACGTGTCGGCATTGCCTTTGCTTCCGGCTGGCATTCCGATGATTTTGTATTCGCACCTGAAAAATTTGGTCAGCATCGCGAATGGACGTTTGAAAATATTCAAACCATTCATCAATTGTGGCAAGGCGAAACCATCGTGACAAAAGGTGGATCAGGACAAGATGTGCCGGTGAAATTATTTCCACAACCACAACAAACAACATTGCCAAGTTGGATAACGATTGTAAATAATCCAGAAACATATGTGAAAGCCGGTGAATTAGGTTTTGGTATTTTGACTAATTTAATGGGACAAAGTGTCGAAGATTTAACAAAAAATATTGCGCAATATCGTCAAGCATTACAACAACACGGACATGCGCCACAAAAAGGTCATGTCGTCGTGTTATTACATACTTTTATTGGTGAAGAATTTGAAGAGGTGCGTGAAACAGCGCGTGTACCTTTCTGTAATTATTTAAAATCTTCATTTGGTTTATTTAAAAATCTCGCAAAAATACAAGGTTTAGATGTCGATTGGGAAAATCTCGCTAGCGATGACATGACATTTTTATTAAATCGCGTGTATGAACGTTACATTCAAAGCAGTGCATTGATTGGCACACCACAAACTTGTGCGCCGCTGGTAAAAGCATTGGCCGCCGCCGGTGTAGATGAAATTGCTTGTTTCATTGATTTTGGTATTGCGAGCGAGATCGTGTTGCCACATTTGCCGCATTTACAAGCACTCAAATCGTTTTATCAACCTGCTGAAATTGTTGAATTTCCAACGAATAGCGTGCAAAAAAGTCGTTGGCGAGCATCACAAACACATGAAGCCACGTTATGTTATACCTTGCCCACTAATATTCAATTGCAAGGTGAATTAAATGTAGCAGCACTTCAGCAAGCCATACAAACATTGATGGATAGACATGCTGCTTTTCGCACTACGTATACGTCGCCTGGTCATATTCAACGCGTGCATCCACCGTATGCTCTTCCCGTACCACTCATTGATTATGCTGAAATAGAAGATGCGTTAAAAGAAAAAGCGATTAATCATTGGTTGCAACAAGAAGCAGAAACAGCATTTGATTTGGCAAAAGATCCATGTTTGCGCGCACATATTTTGAAAATTGCAGAACATACGCATTTGCTAGCATTAACTGTGCATCACATTGCTGCTGATGGTTTAGCTATTGCGGTGATGTTAGAAGAAATCATGGAAATTTATCGCGCGTATTGTTTACAACAAACACCGAATTTATCTACGCCCATGCAATTTGCTGATTACACCTATCAAACCATGCATCATCGTTGGCAAGCCATACGCACTGAAAGTGATCGTTATTGGTTATCAGAATTTTCGGTGCCGGCGCAGCCGCTGGCATTGCCTTATGATTTCCCCTATATCAAAAAACGCTATCATGTGGGAGGAAGAGAAATGGTATTAATTGATCATGCTTTGATGCAAGAAATAAAAAAATATAGTCGCAGCCAACACACGACATTATTAATGACCCTACTTGCGATCTTCCAATTATTTTTATATCGCCTGACGCAACAACAAATGATAAGTATTACGATTGCCACCAGTGGGCGTTATATTACAGGTAGCGAAACCATGATTGGTGGTGCGAATTCTATTTTACCGAATCGCGTGGAAATTGATCCACAAGATACATTCTTAGAATATTTGCATTATGTCAAAGAAAAAATGTTGCAAGCGTATGAACATGAAATTCATTCAGGAAGTGCTTTATTAGAAAAAATTGCGTACCCAGCAAAACCATTTCCATTATCGAATGTCGCGTTTTTAATTGATCCTGGATTATCAATTAATAAATTTCACGAGTTACAAGCTTCCTGGTTTGCGCGTCCTGTTGCTTATGTCGATTACGAATTGTTTGTTAATTTTTTTGAAGTCGATGATCAATATTGGTTGGAATTTAGTTATAGTAATGAATTATTCAAATGTGAAACTATGCAAGCTTGGATGATGGATTTTCAAGATTTATTACAAGAAATAATCAATGCACCTCATCAACCAATTACGCAACTATTAGCAAAAAAAGAAATAAAAGAAATAAAAGACACGTATGGTAAACAACTCACTTCTTCATGAAACGAAAATGATGCTGCAGCTGGCGCTGCCGCTGCTTGCCGCCATGTTGTCGCAAAAAGGCATGCAACTCATTGACACGATTATGTTGGGTCAATTAGGTATTTATGCGCTTGCAGCGGGGGCGTTAGGCATTACTATTTTCATGACGATATTGGTGTTTTGTATAGGCACATTAAGTGCGATTGGCATTTATATTGCGCGCGCAATTGGCGCGAATGAATTAAATGACATCAAAATTAATTTGCATCAAGGATTTTATCTTGCGTTTTTGCTCATGATTCCTGGGATGTGGGTTTTGTGGCAAGCACCGAATTTTTTATTGTGGATAGGTGAAGATACCAATGTTGTCGCTGCCACCACTACTTTATTACGCGGTTTTATTATTGCGGTGCCAGGGGTGTTATGTTTTTTAGTATTGCGTGAATTTGTCGCAGCATTTTCGTTAACACGTATCATTATGATGATTACTTTTTTTGCTTTACCACTCACTTATGTTGCGAATATTACTTTGATATATGGCAAATGGGGTTTTCCAGCATTGGGTATTGCTGGGATTGGTTATGCAATTGCGATTGTGCAATGGTCTATGTTTTTCAGTTTACTGATTTATTGTTTATGGCATCCGAGATTAAAAACTCACCTTCGAAATATCAATTGGCGCCAAACACATTGGCAAATAATGTGGGACATGGCACGCATCGGCGTGCCGAGTGGCATGATTTTAATATTAGATGTGGGCATGTGTTTAATAGCCGTCATCATGATGGGATATTTTGGTGAAACAGCACTTGCTGCACATCAAATTGCAATTCAATGTTCCAGTATTGCTTTTACTTTTCCATTTGCGATTTCTATCGCAACCGCATTGCGTGTGGGAAATGCCATGGGCGCAAAAAATATGTTGCAGGCAAAACAGGCAACTTATATTGGCTTAACATTGGGCATTGCGATTAGCGTGATCATCGCATTTTTATTTTTCTTCATCCCCCATTGGTTTGTACAAGTTTTTGTAAGTAATACTGAAGAAATAAATGGCTTGTATGCATTCGCATCGAAATTATTAATGATTGCGGCTTTTTTTCAATGCGCAGATGCCGTGCAAATTATTTTGAATGGCGCGTTACGCGGATTTAAAGATACGTTTGTGCCGATGATATTAAGTATTATTTGTTATTGGGTATTAGGAGTAGGCAGTGCTTATTACCTAACATTTTATACGTCGATTGGTGTTTTTGGCGCGTGGTATGGATTAACACTGGGCGTGTGCAGCGCTGGATTTGCGTTGTCGTGGCGCTATGCGAGAAGGTTTAAGCGCGAGAAAGAGCGGATGTTGCAATTCGCCGCCGCAAAAGAGGTGAATTAGACGCGCAACGCGCGGCGTAATCCACCATGATGATGTCATGGAGCACGTCGAATGAGCATGAAGCTTATGGTATTTCTGGTAAAAAATATTTTAAAAAAAGTTTAAACTTTCATTGTAGAAATATACTTACTTTGTCCATACGCTAAAATACGAGTATCGCGTGTTACTAAAGTTAATCGTTCTACTCTTGCAGTGGCAACAATCATGCAATCAGCGGAATCAGTATGAAAATGACCAGGCAAATAACAACTTTCTGTCGCAATCGCAGGTGTTAGTGATAACAATCGAATATGCGTTAATTCAAGCGATTTATTTATCCACTCTAAGCAAGGCATTTCTAAAACAATACGTTGTTTTTTTTCTAATATACACATTTCCCACAAGGAGATAGCTGCAAGATAAACTGAATTATTGTATATAGCAGATGTAATGGTTTTATGAGATTTTTTATTTAATTCATCATTACCGTTGATATACCAAATCCAAACATGTGTATCCAGTAACAAAGCAGTCATTCATTTGCTTCCCATGTTGTATCGATAGGTAAAATAATATCTTTTTTAATCGAAACAGAATTTTTTAAGCACCCAAAAAAATCCACCGGAGAATCCTCTATGGGGCTCAATTTGGCAATAGGTTTACCATGTTTAGTAATGACAATACTAATATGTTTTTCTTGAACTTCGTCCATTAAATGTAAACATTCTGCTTTAAAACGGCCTGCTTGAATAGAATAACTGGTAATGATGGTCACCGCTTGTGGTCATCATCCCCTTTTATTAATATTAGCCATCACAGCACTTGCGGTCAGCACTGCTGTTGAAATGAATGATAATTTTGTTAATGAATTAAATACACCAAAATGATGATAAATATCTTTGATCGTGTTGGTGATGCCTATGAAGTATTCTCTTTTAGCACTTCACAAAGACGCGTTAATTGAGGTTCTGTTAATTTTTCTCGAGTCATGTCTAACTTTACAATCGTGTTATTTTCTAATTGAGTTATTATTTCTTGTAACGTTGCTTCTTCCATAGTCAGTTTCTCTTAATAATTATAGTGATTACATCATATTATTTTATTTTTTTAATTAACATGTACACATTTCAATCTAAAAATAAAATAATATGATGCAATCCCCCGGAATGTCACATGATAAAATGCGGAAAATAACTTTCATAACTCGTGTGATTTTAATTCCTTGGGAATGAAAGCGGAGGAGTATAACTCGGTGATTACCGAGTTAAGTTATAAAATAAACTGGCACGTTGCCGTCATTTCAATTCGATTATCATCTTCTACTAGACTTACCCTAAAAAACACGTTATGAAGACAGATTCAAATTAGAATCATATAGATATAGTTAATTTTTAAGCATATTTAATATTTAGATTATTATATGTGCAAAATAATATGCATTTATGTATAATATTAATCCAATAAGTTTTTTCAAGCGTAATAAAAGAATAATCAGCGCGCAATAATTGAGGAGAATAATATCGGGGTTATTAATGAAACATCCCTAATGATCAAGGAGATGAAGGATGAAAAAAATTGTTGCTGCTGATAATCATCACTACTTACTCGGTTACATTGAATTAACCTTAAGTATGATTTTTTTAAGTGCCTCATTCGTTATTTCGAAAGCGTTAGTAGAAACATTTAATATTTTTTTATTATTAGGCTTACGTTTTCTTATTTCAGTTACTATTTTTTTGTTAATTCCCGTCAGTCGCAATAGTTTATTACACAATCAACCTAGTCTTCTTTTCAAAGATTGGTTGTTATTAGTAGGACAAGGATTATGTAGTGCATTATTTAATATTTTTATTCTATATGGTTTTAAAACCTCGACGGCAATTGAGGGTGGTTTACTAACTAGCACTACCCCCGCCATTACTATTTTGCTTTCTTATTTTATTCTTCGAGAAGAAATTAATTTTGTAAAATTAATAGCAATCACATGTGCTGTTGTCGGTGTTGCAATAATTAATACACATGGTAATTTTACATTTTCTATGTCGAGTATTGAAGGCAACGTGGCTTTGATGCTAGCTGTTATTTGTGGTTCTCTGTTTGCAATTTTCACTAAATTACTTCCTCCTTATATCGCACCATTAAAAATGACTGTCACTACTAATATTACTGTTTTCATTGTCTGCTTACCTTTTCTTTTAGTAGAGGCAAATACATTTTCTTGGAGTACGCCTAGTATAGGAATATGGTCAATGATGATGTTATATGCATTAATGGATAGTATTTTATTTCCCCTCCTTTGGAATAAAGGACAATTTAAAACTAGTGCTGGGATTGCTTCTTTATTCACAGGAATCATGCCTATTTGCACTACTTTACTTGCGATTATTTTTTTAAAAGAAAAAATGTATTTGATGGATATTCTTGGCATGATATCTATTTTTATTTCGATTTATTTAGGAACAAACATGTCTTCATCAAATAAAGTCTTTAGTAAAACGGTAACAGATACCGTAATTCATATACAAGAGAATGTGGACACAAAAATACTTGCTTCTGAATATCGTAGAAAAAACTAATTAATAATGTATTAATTGAGGAATCATTCATGAAAAAAAATCAAGTTGTAAGTCTTTCCTGGCAAGAAGTCAGAGATGACGTACAAAAAACAAATAAAAAATTATTTGATATTATTGAAAAAATCAGTCCGGATAAAAATTTGCCGCTTTATAAACTTACCTATGCGTATGGAGATAAAATCGTAAATAAAGGTATTTTTCAACTGCCTGCATATTTAAACGAAATGCATCAACCACTTCCATACGATTTAAAATATTGTGCTATTCCGTTATGCTTATTGTTAAATAAAGACAGTGAAGTTTTTCTTGAATCACCTTCCAGAATCATCCCTTTACAATATCTGTATCCAGGCCAATTTTTTGGTTTGTTTGAGGCACTTTCACCTTATCCTTATCATCCCTATGATCCTAAACCGGTTTGGTCAGTCTCTGCTGGCGCAAGATCTGTTTTTATGCTTCCTAAAATTACCGATGGTGTGAAACATCAACGTATCAAACGTGAACTTCATATTAATGCATCACCCCCTAAAAACTTGTCTGACCATTGGAAGGTTTTTTCTGAAATTGCAAATCATCCAACATTTAATGATCAACAATGGTTTAGCGATATTTTGGTTTTTCCACGAATATGGCTAGAAAAAAATGACAATGATATAGGATGGTTACAATTTAGAAATTATTTGCTTGAACTTGCTTGGATGGAAGCACAAGTATTACGAGAAAAATCAACATTAGGATTTTTGTGGGAATCTATTTCTACTGAAATAGCGAGTGGTTTTAAAACTAAACCTTATTTTTTAGATACTTTGCAACATTTAGTTTTTATTTCTTTAAGTGCACGACCAGGATTCCGTTGCATTTTTCAAGAAACATCCGCTTGCCCCTCTCCTATCATAGAAAATGTATATAACAATATTTATGATTTAGGTGATTACGCGCCTATGATAATGGGAACTGGCAGATTAAATACGATGCCAGCACATACACCAATTTATTATTCGTTTAATTACCCAACATTATTACATTCTGCTGTCGAAATAAATAAACCAAGACGAATTATTACAGGCATGCGCGAAGTTAAACGATTGATTGACGCTATGAATCGTAAAATTAACTATCATCAAACGGCAGTTACAAAAATTTTGCAAGATATTGAATATACACTTTATCATCATGAAAAAGATCCTTACGAGGAAATAGAATTAAGCAAAAATATTATTTTATCTGATCAGGCAATTTCAGCAGCAATGATACGTTATCAAGGAAAAGAGTTTTCTGCCGCGTCACACTTCTTCCGTGGTTGTGTAAGCATTTCAAAAAATCCTACCCATTTTTAGCGCCAATTTTTGGCGCTAAAATCCGCACATATAATACTTTTTAAAAGTATGAAATCATATGCGTATAGATTAAATTCTATGAGCTAAATAGCATTGCTATATGTCTCAAAAACATGTTCATTAATTGGATACTAAGGGATTTATATGACATTCAGCATTATATCAATTGATTATCAAAATGATTTTTGTTCGCCTACAGGTAAGTTTTATAAAAAAAGAGATTGTCACACTTTTATCGAACAAGAATTCATTCCTTTTCTAAAAGACAAAAATATTAAACTCGCTGAAATTATTTCAGATTATCGATTACCACGTCCGAGTGAGCATGAAGCATATTGTGTACCTGGCACATCGGGCTATCTTTCTGCCATTGATGCCACAGTAAAAATAGGCACTCCCTGGATTAAATCCATGAACTCTCCCGACTGGATGCGTCAACATGGCGGTAATCCAGCAGAAACAGCGGGTGTTCCTTATCAAGATTCTCAGGCTTTTACTGATTGGCTAATTAAAACCGTTGGCTCGCCTGACCAAGCAGGTACGGTAGTATTAATCGGCCTTACATTAGATTGTTGCGTATTATGCACAGCACAACAATTATATTTTAGAAATTACAAAGTAAAAATTTTAAAAGAAGGTACTGATACTTACGCACCCGAATCTATAAAACATTTATTAGCGACGGATGTAGATTATAAAGAAATATTATTTAGTACTACGCATGGAATGTGGTCGCAATTAATTACTTGGAAAGAATTGAAAGCTGAATTAGAGAAATTATCAGCAGTGAATCTTAATCAAAATAGTTCAATAACAAACACATCTTCTATTTTTCGACCGCAAAAATAAAGGACTGTCAATGGAGGTTATATGCAATTATTTTATGCAACCAAACTATTATTACGCAAAGCTGTCAAAGGAGATAGCGAAGCACAATATAAATTAGCTATTATTTGCTGTACACAAGCAAACAGCAGAGCTGCTGCATATTGGCTACAATGTGCAGCCGATCAAAATCACAAACGTGCAATTGAGTTTTTATATGCTCTTCAAGAAAAAAACCTCATTGTATGTCACTCAAAATGGAAAATAAAAAATTAATTTAAAAAAAAAATTGATACTCCTTACAAGGAAAAATAAAATGGAAAATATTCAGCAGTTTGAAGAAATGGAACATACATTAGCACAAATAATGAATGAAATCGTAACCGTTTCAAGATGGTTAATTTTTATCAAAAACATCCATTCCTGGGATGATACACCAGAAGGCTTTACTCTAGAAAAATTGCAACGCACTACTTTATTAGTCAATCATTCTCAAGTCTTATTACAAAAATTAAAATGCTTAAAAATAAAAGGAAACGAATTACAAGAAGAATAATTACTAATATTCTTATATGCATTTATTTATATTTCTTATTGCTAGTAAATTACAACGCATATCCGGCGGGCAAAACTTGTCATGCCGCGACTTCTTGGTAAAAGGGGAGTAGAAAAAGTTTTTTTACAAGTTTTACCTTCCCTAGATCAGACCAGAATTCGAAGTTTTGTGGTGGATTAGACATGCGCTTTTTGCATGTCGTCATCCACCACAGAAAATATTATCGTTTAGGGCCTGTATTATTAATAGCAGCAGAAAGCAGAACACTTGCAACAAGCATGCCTGTTGAAGCTAATGATAATTTTGCTAACCTATCAAATGTACCCAAATTATAATAAATACTTTTGGTATCTTTCATTAACGTTGTTTTACCAATATTTGTATTAGGTTTTCCTTCCTGATTGTTTTTCATGGCAGTATTAATATCCTCAGTCAACCTACTAACTTCAAGCGAAGACGCCGCATTTCCATGTACACATCCATCAACATCCACTTTTATCAATTTGGGATTATTTATTAAAATCTCAAGAACACGGGCTAATCCTACTTCTCCCAGATCATTATTTGTGAAATCTAATTCTTTTAGCGTTCTATTGGTTGGATCTCCTGGTTGATTTGGTATTTTAAAAGCCCAGGCTAAGTAGCTATCCCAAGTTGGTATATTACTTAAATTATTCAGTTTTAATTTTTCTAATGAGGTATTCACTCTTAAAGTCTCACAAAAACGTTTAAATTCAGCCTCACTCATATCTTCGTGAGTTAAGTCTAAAATTTTTATGGTGTTACTTTTTAATTGAATTATTATTTTTTCAAATTTTTCTTTTTCCATCATGAGTTCCTTTTGATAATCATAGTAAAGCGTATAGTAATCGCGCAAAAATAATATTTAGTTTTAATTTAAGGAGGTCCACATCATAGAATTAACAATATTAATTATCAAGAAAAGAATTCAGTCAACACAATGGTAGATTACAGCACATACTTCGAGGCGCGTGCGTTGCACGCTTAACAATAACTCGGCCACTACCGAGTTGCAAAATAAACTAAGCACATTGCCATCATTTCAATAGGGAAGGGAATGGAAAAGTTCCACCGATCATAAAGTTTTGTATAGAAAAAATAAGAGCTTCCTCATGAATGGATCCCATTCGGATAAATTCCACCGCATTTTTGGTTGTATTACATTGCCATGTTTGAAACGATCCTGAATTTGGCTGTTTATTTGCAAATGAACTAATTTTAAATAAGCCAACGTTTATGCCTTGCTTAATATCTCTTGCGGAAATAAATTTAAAGCCATCAACATCATTTTCTCGCATTTTTTGGCCTAAAAACTGACTAAATTCATAAATATTTGGTGATGAAATTTGATCTTTATATTCAACAAATGGTTGTTTATTTAATTCAACTCCTCTTCGAATGTTGAGCTTCACTGAAAATATAGTCAGCGGTGAAATAATAGTCCCAAAATTTCCAGTGCTTGCATTGATAAATGCTAATTGATAATAAGCTTTTTCAGTCATGGCGGTTTCTGGCGTTAAGGAACCATACCATAATGATGGTTCTGTTTTTTTTCCGAATCGTGAACCATTTTTTAAAGGAGGATATCTAAATGGAGTATATAACAATGGATGAAAACCGCTCTGTGATTTTAAAAGAGGAGGTTTGGATTCATCAATTAATTCTTCAAGTACTTTTTGTTCTTCTATTGAATCGACCAATTTTCTAGTCGATGTTTTTTCTTGTAATTCTACTATTCGCCATCCCTCTGTGCCAGCGCC
>OBEQ010511175.1_pt1 | contig 29254 bp, 15 predicted proteins | sample 1670901 | NCBI WGS metagenome assembly OBEQ01 (sample SAMEA104232315, study PRJEB22302) | groundwater metagenome | biome: forest; feature: aquifer; material: groundwater | place: USA | collected 2011-08-07 | depth 5.4 m
CCGAAAAAGTATTCAGCCACATGACCCATCTTCAAAAATCGCCGACCAAAGTCAGGGCTTTTTTCGAAGAAGAAAACGTCCGCTATGCGGCGGCGTGTTGAAAAATCAATGCACAGGTCAGTAAGTTGAAAAAGCTGAGCAAAAGAGCAATTGAGTCGAAAATAATCCAATAGTGGGTTGTCGACTGGCTATATCGAAATCCAGGTCAAACGCGGGAACACGGGCTCGTCAGATTCTGTGCTCCCTTTGAATTGGAGGGCGGGCGATCCCGCCCCGGACTCCATCACCCTTCCGGCGAGCTTGAACGAGACCTTTCATCTGTTCATCCTCGAAAAAAACCTAACGGAAGTAGTGGAAGTGAAAAGCGTGAATATTCGCCAAACTCAGGGCACACCTCCATCCATCAAGCCACCTTGTATCCGAACCACATAGGAAAATTCTTTACCGGCACCCACGCGTTCTCGGTGGATGGGAGGGTGATTAACAAATCCGAAATGCCTCATTCAGGATTCATCTTACTAGGAACTGCTATAGGAGGATTCGGTAGTTACAAGTACAGGTGCAGGTCTGACTGAGGACTTGAACGAGCATAAGTTCCCACACACCTCCGAGAAATTGCAACGAGAATAACGGAGGACGGAGGGACTCGCCCTCTCAAAAAACCAGAGTGACGATTTTCTTTACAATCGAAATGAAACGATCGAAAAACAGAAACTATTGCGAGGGGACTTCGGAAAAGGTCCACTATTCATGTTGCTGATGGAAAAACACGGGTGATTTTGGGTGTGTCCTGAAATCAAAGAGGAATTTTGTTGAAGGAAATGAAGGGAAGCACGGTAAAAACGGCAGATAACAATGTAGATCTCTGCGAGCGCACAGAAATGATGTGACGGAAATGACGGCCCCTCAGTGGGTGGAAACCGTAAGGCGGATACTGAATTTGAATGGTCAGGAAAATGTCCGGCCGTACCAGTGAGGATGCAATGAATTTGAAATTTCCAGTGGCCCTAATGCTCGGGTTGCCTCTATTTTCGGTTTGCATAACCAATGCGGCAGTTCGAAACCTTAATTTTATTCCTCAGACGTTGGGATTTACCGAACTCCAGATTAAAGGCTGGAACATGGGATCATCCGATACCGTGCTCATCCTGAATTGGAAAGCGGGCGATCCTGCTCCCGACTCCATCGCCCTTCCGACGAGCTTGAACGAGACCTTTCATTTGCTCATCCTCAACAAAAAACCGGACGGAAGCCGTGGAAGTGAAGAGGGCGAATACTCTCCAAACTCCGGGCACACCTCCATCCACACAGGCGCCTTGGATCCAATCCGGATGGTGAAACCCATCAACGTCACCTATGCATTCTCGGCGAATGGAAGGGCGATTGAAAAGCCCGAGATGGGATTTTCCGAATTCGTCCTGTCAGTAGGTAATGTCGGAGGGTTTAGTGACAACAAGTAAAGGCGTCGGTCTCATGAAAGCCTTTTGGGGCGGCATGGTATTTCTGACCGCGTTCATTTCCGGATGTAAAGTGGATACGCGGGAAGATGGCAAGTCGACTGCGGAGGCCACGTGCTACGCATCGTGCCCGGTTTATGAAAGCGGTGATTTCAACAAGCGAAGCTATCGGAGCTGCGCGCCCACCTGGCAATTGTGCCAAATCCCCTCTACGCGCAACCACGATAATAGCTGCTGCACCCAGTGCGGAGCGGATGGGTACTGCGCTTCGGGTAAAAACGAGACTCCGGATGACAAAGGGAATTGTCAAAACAAGGTCACATGCCCGGTTCCAGGGCCGGAATATCTGCTTTGCTGCGAAACCGGATTTGACCAAACCCGATGCCAATGCAATGGCTTTCCCGCAGATGCTACAGTTGACGCTATGGTCCAGGGCACCAATACAATCCCCTGTAAAACGAAAGCTGAATGCGAGAGTTATAAGAACAATCCCGCGACGGTCACCACTCACGAAATCGGTTCGCAACAGGTTGGGACCGGGGGCAAGAGCTATGAAATCGTGAAGACCAACGCATCCGTCAGAAAATACCAGATAACCTGGAACAACGGGAAATGCGGAGGATCCTCGGATAAAATCAAACTAGTCACCACTGAACCGGGATATTCCTCTACTTTCGAAAACATGATGTGCAACGATTTGGATCAGAAATTCGTCTGCGACGTGGCGAATGATCCCGATTGCGACAAAGTCAAGTCACCGAATGACAAATGCCCCAACCAAGCAGAAGATAAAGATGGATTTAAAGACGATGACGGCTGTCCAGAAGCAGACAACGACGACGACGGAGCATGCGATCCCGGAGATGAAATCCAGAAGCATATCGGCGATTATTCCTGCAAGGGAAAAGACGTCTGCCCTGACGATCCGTGCACGGACGAAGGCTCGGACAAGCGTTGCAGCGATCTAAGCCATCGCTATTATGGATGCAGCGCCAACCGCATACCTTTCAGCATCAAGGACTTGGCCACGAGCATTTCGCTCGATTTCAAAAGCAATGGAACGGCAAATGCCGCAAAGGCCAAATTCCTGCTATTCGGCGACGTGACCACCCCGATATTGCCCCCCGATTTCGGGGCGACGGGAACGGAGAAGGAAGCCTACCGCACCGTGATCGCCAAATTGGCGCCGACCAAAGCCAAATCAACGGATAAGGACGGCAAGGACATATTCTTCGACGACCTTGCGGTTGTGAAGTGGACCATCACAGCGGTAACGGCTTTCGCACCCGCAGCCACCCTTTCGCCGGCAACATCCAAAATCGGTGAAGCTGTGACGATCCAATTTGATCACGGACCCGGTTTCGCGCCGACTGTGCCTTATGAATATAAGATCAGCGCCTTCATTGAAAACTCGAAGGACCTGGCTCCCGCACTGCCAACACCCATTACTGTACCGCAGTCCCTAAAACAAAACGATCTTGACCTTTGCGTTGAGAAATCCATTTTCACAGCCCCAGCTCCACCCATTACGACGTACGGGGTCTGCGAGAACAGTTCAACCTTCAAAGTGACCTACAAGTTCGATACCGAAACTCCCCTGACAATCAACTCTTCGAAAGAAGTTATGGTTTTGCCCGGGATTCCTGTGAAGATCGAATTCTTACCTAATACAACGGCGGCTTGGAGTAAAACGGCGGGAGATTGGAAGAATTCTTTCGACCTGGACGATGCCACTACGCCAAAAACCGATCAGAAGGCCGTCTATTTTCAGATACCCACGACAGCGACGTTGCCCGCGAGCGCTACAGTAACGGCGAAATCCGGCGGCGTAGATTACTCAATTACCCTGAAAAGCCGCCTTTTGAAATCGGGTGTCGACGATGGTGATGACATCAAGATCCTGCAGGACATCCTTCGCCACCTCGGATTGTCGACAACTCCGCCCCCCAATGCAGGCGTCGCCGGAACGGCAGTGGTGACTTCCGGCACTTTCGACGCCGACTTCAAGGTTGCTGTGGTAGCCTTTCAATCTAGCGCGGAACTTTCCGCGGACGGTGCGGCAGGCCAGGGAACTTATACAAAAACTGCCGCACAAATGACCGACTACTACAACGCGCTTCAGCTCTATACCGGGAGCCCGAAAATCGGACCGTCGCATGCCGACTTCAGCACCTGGGTCATTGGCGGAGGGGACGAATTGAAAACGACGTTCACCGACGCAATCGCCTCCTCGATCGACGCGTCGGTGAAACAAAGCGACGTGTTGAAAGCATGGATCAAGCAGGAGTCCGGGCCTTACGGGCATTGGGGTTTTAATATTGAATACCGAATCACCCTTGGGACTGCCGATGCTTTTGGCAGCATCGGTTTTTCCCAGATACAGAATAAATTCAAATATGGGGAAGGAAGCGTGAATACAAAATTCCAATCCTTAAACCTGTATGATCCTGAAATCGGCGTAAAAGGCTTTGCGATATGGTCGAATCTATTCGGATTTAAATCGGCGTTCGTAGGCACCAACCCGGTATACAAGGTGACTCTTGCCCAGGGTACGACATATCCGCGCTTGAAAACCTTGGATAATACCTATGCTGATACCTACGGCGATCTCTTGGCCAAGGGAATCACCGCCTACAATCGAGGCCAGAACTGGACGGAATTGAAGAACATGACATGGCCATACATTCTGCAGACATACCAACCGCCTGCTCCCGCCAACGATAAGGATCTCAAAGGCGTCGAGTATTCATTATTGATCCGGAAATCCGCCGGGTACGATTTATCCGCGAGAAAATGGAAGTGGATAGACAAAAGCGGCGATGTGGAATTCGAATTCGATTACAGTGAAAAAGAATGGCTGGATGGAACAACCTGGGATGCAAAAAGGGCGGCGTCGGTGCCACCACCAAAACCCTGAATTGGAGAAGGAAAATACCATGTCAATTCTTCTCATGACCGTCTTGATTCTCACATCGGCGCCTGCATCTTCAAGCCCGAATGATGCGACCAAACCCAGAGGGGCGATTTTCAAGGCATATCCGGAATTCGAGTCCAATAAACAGCAGGTGGATGATCTCAATAAGCGGTTCGGAATCAAGACGATGAGGACGGACGAATTCGGAAAGTATCGATACCTCTTCTACACTACGCCGGAGAAAAGCAACAGCTCGTTCCTGGGGATGATTCAAGACGGCAAATTGCAAATGCTCAAGGAGTTTGATTGGAAAATGGGGGACCCTTTCCAAACATTGCCAGGAATGAAATTCCCGACATTGTACTCCGTTCCTTTGTCATCCGGACCGGAGGATGGAACCCTACTGGTTTTTTCCTACAACCAAGCCGGGCGCTCAATTGTTCAATACAAAACTTTCGCGGTGCTTTTTAACCAAAAGGGCGAGGCTATTTTCGAAGCCAAAGTCGGGGAAGCGAATTTCGTAGCCGAAATACATGACAAGCAGAAATTCCTTTACCTCGATGTCAAGGGCGGGGTCGGGTGGTATAGGGAGTCAAAGTTCAATTTTACCGACCTGGATGGAGACGGTAAGAACGAAATAGTCACCCAGGAAAAAAAGTACCTGGCAAAAAAAGGGAGTCAGCGTATGTCGGTCTTGGTGGAGCAAAACTTCGAGACGACCGACTCAACATTGAGTGTTTACCAAGTAGATGGAAGTTCAGATAGGTTCGTCCCCAGCAAAAAGCTTCTGGACGCAGCTTCGCCCGCAGCATCCAAGAAAACAAAGGCCCTGAAATGGGAAAACGTCGTTCAATGAAAAAAGCTCCAATGCCGCCCAAGAAAATCATCGACCTGAATTCCAAGGATTTGGATGCCAAAAAATGCGGAGTTCTCTTCGCATCGGTTTTGGCTTTCCAGATATTGGTTGGCAACCTCTTCGCATTGAATGTGGATTTTTCCAGCCAATACCTTTTTCAGAAGTTGCCCCTGAGTGGATTTGCCGGTGATTTTCTGCTTCCGGATCTTTCCGAGAATTCCATTCGCGGTTATTGCGATCAGGTCAATGCCAATTACTCGGGATCTCCATGCGACAAAGAACATTGGGGAAAGTTTTTTGGCCAATCGGGCGGGGCGGTTTTCGCGCCTTCCGAAAATAACAAGGCTGGACAATACAACTTACTGGTATCCACGGGTAAAGAAGGCGATCTCGTCTATATGGATTCGGATCCAGCCCACCAGGAAGATTATGAGGGAAAGAAAGTCGCCTATTTCGGGCGAAGGATTATCGATCGGCAGAATTCCGATTTCAAGGGAATCGTTACCGACTATGCAGGAAACTTTTGGGTCGTGGACAGGGGCCATGGCCGGGTCCTGAGGTTCTCTCACCAGTGGTCTGGTGGGCTTCACCAATTCAACAAAGAAGGTGAATTCAAAATCACCGGAAGCCTGATCGATCTTTATTTCAACGACATGAAAACGGCGGTCGTGGGGGATGATCGACTCTACCTGCTGACGAACTACCCCTCGCGGATTATCGTGATCAATCCCTACTTCCAATCCCAGCAGGATGAGAGCACAATCAACGGCTTGCGCAACGCTTCCACCTACCTATCGGATATCAAGGATCCTAAGGCCATTTTCGGCGCATATAACAACCAGCCTGAAGCGATCGGACAGGATCCGAGGCTCATTTACCTGATCGATGATTTCAATCGCATCCGCTGCTTGAAGGATTTGGGGCGGGATCTGCAGGAATTCCGTGGTGGTAGGCTCGAAACGCAGCCGGGTACGGAATTCGTGAGCGGAAAGTCCACGGTAGAGGGCGACCTTTACATGGTGGATAAAGGCGCGAACAGGATTCTGAAATACAACTCCACCCTGAACTTCCTCTTTTCCGTCGGCCAGCAGGGGACGCTTTTGGCCAATCAGGCGACGACATTCAACAAGCCAGCGGATATCGCGGTTCGAGGCACGGAGTTGGTCGTGCTTGAGGAATATACGAGCACTTCCGGTATGCAGCGATTTTTAAACGTTTCCAAAATCCTGGAGACCAGATTCAACGGACTGGACGACAAAGGCGTTAACTTCGCCAATTTTCCGGCCAAGAAACCTTTGCCCACCATCGACTTCAAGCTATCCGAGGCAAGCAATTTGAAATTGGTGATTTTAAAGCGCGACTTCGCCGATTTGGGGAAGAATACCGTCGTTCTGAAGCAGAAGAACCTCGGCACATTCGCTTCCGGGTGGAATACCGCGGAAATCGACTGGGATGGCATGTTTGGCGGGGCGCCCGTCTTGGATAACGTAGTGGTTGCCCTAGTGGCCCAAAAATATTTTCCCGATGGTGATCATTCCGTGCTCAGGGAAATAGTAACGGATGTCAAGCCTCCGGAATTGATCGGTCCAGGGCAGATCAGTTACAATGCCTATCCCTCGGGACTCCTCCCGTTCACCATGACAGTTCATTTCGATGAACAAGTCATGGGCACAATGTCGATCTTCAACTCCTCTCATCAGAAAATCGCCCAGCTTGAGAAGCCCGCTTTCGATGGCGGCCGTTCGATGGAGTTCATGTGGTCCATAACCGGATTGGCGCCCTGTGAACCTTTCTACGTCGAGGTTCAGGCTGTTGATTTCGCGGGCAATTCCGGACCGGTAATAAAAATCAATGGGCCAGGTGGTATTCTTCCGAACCTTGTGCTGGAAAATAAAACCGGCGGCTTGGGCACACCAGCGTTTGCGATTTCCCCGAACTCCATTTCTCCGGTCTCGACCATTCCCGCATTCCGTTTTGCAAGTGTGCATACTGATGTCACCAGCGTCTGTACCACGCCTTTTTATTACAACATCAAGGTTTACGATAACCCGGCGATGGCGGGGCTTGCCGTCTTTGCTTTGGGCACCGATGCCGGTGACCATCGTTTATTGGAGTCCGGTTCGTTCACTAAAGACTGGCATGGGGAAAATAACGCGGGAACACCGGTGCCGGACGGCACCTACTATACGGAAGTGACGCTTGAGAGCCTTGCCGGATACAAGGCGACCTCCAAGGGTGCCACGGGTTTCAGCAATGCCATCAACGTCAAAACGGTGGTTCCCAAGGTAACGTTATCAGGTCTTTCGACGAACAAGACCGTGACCTTGAGTGGAGTAAAATCCCTGTTCGTTTCAGGAAATGATAAGATCGATGCCTCCGTTGGCTTTGAGGGCGCTGCCGTTTCCGCTGATGGCAAAGTGGTAGTTGAATATTCACTGTTTGCCTCGAATGGAACCGTCACGGCCTTTCGCGACGAATACCCTATGGGCGAAATCATAGGCAATAAAATCAGCCTTCCCAAAGGTGATTCACGATCCCGGTTGGGAGGGAAATACCTCTTTTCCGTCTACTTCCAGGACGAGATCGGGAATTCCGGCAAAGCGTCCAAGTCGACAAACACCATTCTCCAAGCCGGGGAATCAATCGGTTCCTTCGTGATCGACAACACGACGCCCTCGCTTCTGGTCGATATCGAGGGGAATATCCTTACCAAACCGGTTGATCTCAAGGCAAACCTTTTCAACAATACTTCCGGTTTTTCGGACGGGACCGCATTCGACTACCGCTATGATTTGAAGCTTAAGATCCCGTCCGGATCCATCACGACCCTGAAGAGCAATGTCGCATTTCCCGGCAATTCCCTGAATACCAGCGAAACGATTTCCAAAACCCTGATGAGCGCCAACGGAACATATGAAGTCATCGCGATCCTACGCGACAAACTCGGTAGGGAATCCGTCCCGGCTTCGGGCTTCTTTTATCTGAATGAAAGGCCCAATCTGGTGGGCGTGAATCTGGCGGGCCAGCCGATTTCCGGGAAATCGTATGTGACCGGAGCGTTGGGAGATCCATTTATCGCGACGAACGGCTTGGACAATCCTTTTGATAAATACGTTCTCCTATTCAAGGTGGGCAGCAACCAGGATCCCGGAAGCAATCTCAATCCCGAATTCCTGATGGCTAATGGTTGGACAAAATCGACCGGCAGCGGACCGGGCAACGCCTTGTTCGCGCCTTTCTTCCGGCAGGAAACCGAAGCCGATTTCCCCTATTCCAACATTTCCAGGACGCCCACCAATCTTCAGGCCTTGGCGACTGTCGGGTACATTGACGCCGGTGGTCTTACCAACGGGAGTTACACGCTGTTGGCCCTGAGTTTCGAAAAGAACAACACCATTCCGCGATCGTCGCGCGCGAATTTCGCAGTCGACAATACGGGCTCCGCCACCCCTTTCAAAATCAAGTCCCTGAAAGTCGAACCATCAGCCGCCGGCGCACGCGTCACCTACATCGTGGCGAAAAATGCGAATCTGCATTTCGTAATCGCAAAGTTCGACACGCCTTCTGGAAAATACCTCAAGCGCGTTCAGGAGTTCCATTTCGCGAACGTGCCGGGCGAAACAACCCAGGAGTTCGACTGGAATTTCGAAGATGCCTTCGGAAACAAGGTTGATGACGGTCAATACAGGATATTGGCCCAGGCGGAAGCGATTACCGGAACGGCTGCGGATTGGGCCGAAGCGCCCCCCATACAGGTCAACACGACTTTGGAAGTGACCAAGGTGGCGGTGACCCCATCGACAATTGTGGTCCCGCCCAGAATCGGCGCAGCCATCGCCACGGAAAATACCGCCGAGGTTTCCTTCATCTCGAATAAGTATTGTACAGCGAGGCTGGAGGTGTTTTACCAGGGTTCGGTTGTCGCCGTGACACCGAACCGAATTTTCAACACCTCGGGCGTATCCTTCCCAAAGGTTGTTTCGTGGGATGGATCCGGATCCGGAAATCTGCCCTACAATGCGGGCACGCCTTATGAACTGAAGCTGGTTGTAACATCCTTGGACGATTTATCCGACAAAGTGCAAATCGGAAACCTTCTGGTTACCCGCATTTCCCCTGCGATGGCCGATAATAAGCCTAAGATCCCAGGCGCCTCGCTTTCGATCGTAGACCCGGATTTGCAATACGACGCAGTCCCGGACAAGACGACGGTCGGCACGTCCGAAGTCCTGTGGCAAACGAAAATGTCGGGCAAGATGCTTTCCGGAGCGCCTGGGTATGCCTCGGGAAGCATCGGAGTCAGCGGTCGGCAAGCCGTTTCAGTATGGAAATCGGACTATGCCAGCAACCGCATGGAAATGACGGTCAAGAAATCCTTGAAAGCCATTTATTTCGATTATGAATACGATGTACTTTGGCCCACCTCTGTTCCCGGGGGAGAAAAAAGAACCTATCATAGTACCGGCGTCCAACTATTCGTGGGCGGTAGCGATGACGTTGGCACGAGCTTCACGGCCGGCTCCAACTCCCAGTTTCACGCCCCACCCCAGATAACTCTTAAAAACATTTCGACGGGAACCCTTCCGAACGACATGCTTCATTTAGTGGATATTGTTTTGAAAAGTGAGATCGATCCAACGAACACGAAAAAGGCGTCGGTCTCGGTACAGTTGAGCATCCGGGCAAATGTAGTCAGCAACGTTACCAAAACTCTGAAGAACCAACCTTCTGACGGCACACCGGACCATTACAATCCCTTGGCACTGACCGAAGCTTTCGGAGATTTCGATGCAGCGGTCTATTTGACCAAACCCAGAATCGATTATGAGTACACATTCACGAAAATTCCCGAGGCGGGCGGGATTTCACTCCTCGATATGGGTCTGCCAGTTCAGGATTATCCCGGTGCCCTAGCCAATGGTATGATTATCAGCGATGCGGTGATTATCTCGGGTGAAGCCGATCACAATAGCTCGGGATTCTCCCTTAGGCGAGATAATCATAATGGAAGCAGTAACCATATCGGTACACTGACACTTCCCCCGGCCCTTGCCAATGCCGGACGGTATGATCTCCGGGTCAGAGCGTTTTCCAATTCAGAAGAAATCAAGGATATGTTCTGGCCTTTCCCGCCTGCAAATGGAGTTCCGCCCGCTTCGGTTGATGGGACGAATTACGCGCAAATAGCATATAAAACCTCGAACAATGTCGATCCCAGGACGTCCGGATCGAATTTTTCAACCATCGTGGGACCACAACGGATCCTGCCCGGCTATTCGTATGCAGCGAACGGCCAAGTCATCCAGCCTTACAACATTGAAATCGGTCCGGACAGGGTTTACCCGTTCTCCATCAATATCGTTCCGGATCTTTATCCTGGTACCGGCGCAATTCCGGGCTCTACGACCGGGACCTTGATTTCCTCCAATCAATCCTGGCCTCCCGGCGTTACTCTCACGGTTGCGGGCAGCAGCCTGACTGTCAACGCGACTCCGCTGTCCATGCCCCGCATCGCTTGGAACAGCTCCATAGATCCGTTCCTGGGGGGGATCAGCCCATTGGGTACCATTGGTTTCCGGGAAACGTTTTCGAAGAACGGCCTGCTCCTCAAATCTCGCCCCATCGACATTCCTACGCGATACCGGGATCTGGTGCAGATGACCCCCGGATCCGGAGATCTGACAAACATAAGCACTTATCGGTTCAATTTCTGGAGAGATGCCATCGGTATCATGACCGCGAACGCCGCCCTTTCGGATCTGAGCTATTCGGGCCCGACCGGAGGGTTGGCAACCTTGACTTATGTCGATGGCTCCCCGAACACTGCCTTAACCGTCGACGACTTCGACCTCACATCCAACACGTTTTCCGTGAAGCATGCCGCCAATGGAATACCCAAGCGGTTCATAGAAGTCCGGGGCTCTCTGGTGGGTCCGGGCGGAAGCGGATTCGAAACGATTTCCCTGGACTACTACGGCCTGGATTCGAAGACCTGGAACGAGGCCGGCAATATTGCGATGATGACAGCAAGCCCCATCCCGGATATTCCCGTTGCGCAGGTCGCCAAAGTGCTGGGTTATTGGGATGTAACCCACTGCAACGGCGCTTATATCCTCAAGCTGACTGCGACAAAAAATGGCGGCACGGAAGAATTCTTCCAGACCATCAACGTTGGAACCCCGGTGAACGGTCCGTCCACCAATTTCCAGGTCGTTTACAGCCCGTATTCCAAGGCCCAAGTCCTTTTCCCCGCCGGCAGCTCGTATAAGGGTCTGGTCTCCATCGTTCCGATTAAGCCGGACCAAATCCGCGGCGTCGATCTGGACAAGAACAAAATCATCCCCCTTGGTCCTCTTCTGGAAATCTCCCCTTCGGGCCTACTCTTCGATAAGACCGCCCTGCCCAAGGTGACCTTCAGCATGACCGCAGACGACGTGGCGGGAATGGGCGTGGCCGCCGATCATCTCGGCGAACTGAACATCTACTACGTCGATGAAAAACGCGGGGAACTCGTACCCTTGGAAACGGCAGTCTCACGCTTCATCATGCGCCAAGGCGCGTCGAATGCCGAACCAGTGGCCAAGAACGTGAACAATCCGGTCCTGAACGCCAACGATGTGTTCTACATCGAAGCCCCTATCGAGCATACATCGGTATACGGATCATTCAGCGATGCCGCAGACAAGCTCCACATCCAGTCGCCTGCGGCGCTGGTAACCAGCGCCATCTTGCCTTCCTTGACCGGAACGGTGACGGGTGCTACGAGCGTAAAAGTATACGTTAGCCCCGACGGCGTGCTGGACAAGACGGAGCCGGTTTATACGGCTACGGTCGCGGCCGGTGCATGGTCTGCCGGTCCCTTAACCCTTAATGAAGGCAAGAATTACCTGTTCGCGGTAGCCACCATCGGCGGCAAGGAAACCGTGTCGCAGACGGAAATCACCGTCGATCAGATCGCCCCTGTCTTGACGGGAACCTTCCCTTCGCAATACGTGGCCTATAACGTCGCGGCGCCTTACAGCTTTGATGTTTTCTCCAACGAGAAAGGCTCCATCCTGGTCAAGGAGGTCGGCAACGCCAACGCCTTGACGTCCGAGTACGCGCTCATTCCCACCGGCACAGGAAACTTTAAGGCGACAATCCAGATCCTGCCCAGCGCCTTCAAGGATCTCCGCACCATGGTCGAATTGCATGCCGTAGACGAAGCCGGAAACAGTAGCGCACACCAGTACATCGAAGTGCTGGTCGATAATGAAGCGCCCACTTTCATACTTACCAATGCCGACATCGACAGGCCGATCGCCGGATCCTTGAAGGACATCCAGGCGGTGGACCGGGTGGATCTCTTGGTTTCGGTACAAGGCGTGCAAATCCGCAAATCGGTCCCCTTCACGGGGGGCAAATCCGGAGACTTCAGCTTCTCCCTGGATCTCTCCACACTTCCCGAAGGCGACGGGACCCTGACGCTGGAAGGGTTTGACAAAGCCCAGAACCGGACGGTCTTCGGCCCCGAACCGATCCATGTCCGGAAGTCCGGATCCCTGAAGACGAATGCCATCGCGCAATACCTGTTCCGTCCTGAATCGAACTCTACCGTCCAGGACGTGTCGGGCGCGGGCATCCCCCTTGATCTTTCCATGTCGGGCGCCAACGTCGCCAGGATCCCCGGAGGCGGCATCACCTTTACGGCCGACAACCATGGCTCCATCGTGAAAAGCGTTAAAGTGAGCCCCAAGCTCTTCGACCGCATCACCCAGTCGAACGAAATCGGCGTGGAGTTCTGGTTCAAACCGGGCAATCTCACCCAGGTGGACCATCGCCGAGTAGTGGAATACGGCACCGAAACGGGAACGAACAATTGGAACTTCGCGGCGGGCCAGTCCGGCAAGAACCTGTTCTTCAAGCTGCGCACGCAGTCGGCCCAATGGATCGAGCTGGTGACCACTAACAATCCCCTGACCCAGGCGGGCGCGCTGCGCCATGTGATGGTGACCTATGCGCCCTACAATGCGGCGACCGGCGAGGGCGGCATGCGCATCTATCTGGACAAGGTGCAGGTGGCCGTGAACCAGGAACAGGGATTGCTTGCGGCGACCGGGAACTGTCCCTGGGGCAAGAATTATGCGCTGTGCCTGGGCAACCGTCCGGCCGCTACTTCGGGCGGCTGGCAGGGCGATCTCCTCATGCTGTCCGTCTATGATCGCTATTTTGACGCGTCCCAGGTGCAAGCCCGTTATGAAGCCGGGATTCCCTCCGGGGCGGCCACCCAGCGCGTTCTGTTGGGCAAGGCTTCGGCAGGGAGGGTGCTGCCGGTTAGAACCGTGGAAGGTTATCGCGTCTGGAAGGAAGACGCGAAGTTTGACGGCGGCGACTTGGCCATGGAGGGCGTCAAGTACCCTTACGGCCTCAGTGGCAGCCCATCCGCCTCGGGCGGTCTGACCTGGATGGCATACGATCTCAGAGATGCGGAGAGCCGATTCGCCCCCGGTCGCTCGGCTTTGCGACTGGCTGGTTTCAGCGGTCGGCAGGACAATGCCGGTAGTATCAACACTTACGTCAAGACCAGCTCTTCCCAAACCGCGCCGTCGGACGAGGATTGGAAGAATGAGACCGGATCTGTGATTGTGCGAAGCAAGGCTGCCAACCTTCAAAACGCGCCTATGGACATCGACCTGGAAGGCGCGCGTTGGCTGATGCTAGGAATGGACTCCGAATCGCCCGACAACGCAGATCTGGGGACCTTCGGCAGCCCCGAACTGATCCTGGGCGATCGCTTCTCGGCCACCAGGAACGGATTGCGGTACGCCTACTACGAAGGCGCTTGGGACTACCTGCCCAACTTCGCCAAGCTCGCGGCGGTCAAGAAAGGGGACGTGGACAAAATTTCCCTGTCTCCGCGCCGGACTTCGGACAATTTCGGATTCCGCTTCGAAGGCTATATCGCCATCGCGACACAAGGCCTTTACAACTTCTATCTGACCTCCGACGACGGCAGTCGCCTATATATCGACGAACGGACGGTGGTGGATAATGACGGCACCCACGCCTTGGTCGAGCAGGCCGGCTCCGTATTCCTCTCGCCGGGTTACCATCGTTTCGCGGTCGACTATTTCGAAAAAGGCGGCTCGGAGGGCCTGGCGGTGCGCTACTCCGCGGCGAACCTCCCGAAGCAAATCATCCCCACCGACGTCCTGTTCAAGGATTCCCCGGCAACCCCGGCATTGGAAGGCGGCCTCACCTATCAATATTATGAAGGCAATTGGTCGCAGGTTCCGGATTTCGGCGGCATGGTGCCGGTCAAATCCGGCGTGGCCACGAACTTCGATCTGGAAAAGCGGAACCGAGAAGACAATTTCGGATTCCAGTTCACAGGCTATCTGAATATTCTGGATGCGGGGACGTTCACCTTCCACCTCAACTCCGACGACGGATCCAAGCTGTATATCGATGAAGTTCTGGTGGTTTCCAACGACGGAAACCACGGCCCGCGGGATAGGACCGGCAGCGCGGCGTTGACCAAAGGCATCCACCGTATCCGAGTGGATTACTACGAGAGCTCTGGCGGCCAAGTGCTCACGGTTTCCTATGAAGGCCCAGGCGTTTCCCTGCGGATCATACCGAATGAGGTGCTTTCACATGCAGCGGAAGTTCCGAAATATGAAAAGCTCATCGCCCTCAACACCACCGCTTCGGGTGCGAACGTGCCCAATTCCCTGCAGGGCTTTCCAGTGTTGGTCAGGCTGGATGCCTCCAACTTCGACTTTTCCAGCGCCCGATCGGACGGTTCCGACATCCGCTTCCGCGCGGCTGACGGGAGCTCCTTGCCTTTTGAAATCGAAACATGGGAACCGTCCTACAAGCAAGCCGCGGTATGGGTCAAAGCGAACGTGCCCGGCAATGCCGTGTCCAACATCCGCATGCAATGGGGCAATCCCCTGGCTTTGGGCGGCTCCAGCAGCAAAGACGTTTTCGGAACCGACAACGGTTTCGTGGGCGATTGGCATTTGGGCGAACCCGGCAACTCGACCTCGGGCGGTTATCGCGATGCCACAGGCAAAGCCCAAAACGCCACGGGAGTCAACACGGGATCGGGAACCGATGTAATCGGCGCCATCGGATTCGCGCAGAGCCTGAACGGCCAGAACCAATACTTACGCATTCCCCAATCCGCATCCGGCCCGCTTAATTTCGGCGAAGATGGCTGCTATACGATTTCGGCCTGGGTGCGCTCCGATGTCCTCGACGACAAGTTTCACAGCATCGTCTCCAAAGGCGATAACCAATACCAGTTACAACTCAACAGCGGCAAGTCGTGGGAGTTCGTGGAATCGAATAGCGGCGGCTGGGAAGTGACCAACCAACCAGCTGGCAAGGCCAAGTGGGTCCACGTGGTAGGGGTGAGGAATGGCGCGTCGCAATCGTTGTACGTCAACGGCGCCTTGGTGGACAATACCATCTCCTGGTATTCGGGTTCATCCCGCAATACATCTCTCGAAGTGAATTTCGGCAGGAACACTCAGAATACCAGCGTGTTCTTCGCCGGCCAAATCGATGAAGTAGGCATCGCCGGGGTCTCTCGCTCAGCGGATTGGATCCGCCTGAGCTATGAAAACCAAAAGCCCCATCAATCCCTGGTGGCTGTCGATCCCGAAAACTACGGTGAGTGGCAATATTCGCGCAGCATCTACCTAAATACTTCGTCCTCAGGGGCCAATGTGGCAGGCATCGTGGAAAATTTCCCGGTGCTCATCCGCCTTCGCGCTGACAACTTTGACTTTTCACAAGCGGGCGATCAGGGGCAGGATATACGCTTCGCATCGGCTTCCGGGCTTCCGTTGGAGTACGAAATCGAACGCTGGAATGCAACCGCCAAAACGGCGGAGGTCTGGGTTCTGGTCCCACAAATTCTCGGCAATAATACCGCTCAAACCATGCGCATGTATTGGGGCAACCCGGCTGCGCTGGATCGCAGATGTGCCCAGAACGTGTTCAGCAATGCCGACAATTACACCTCGGTCTGGCATCTTGGAAACGATCCCTCAGGCGAGGGCCAGAAGCGGGTGCTCGACGCCACCTACTATGGAAACCACGCCTTATCGTTCGGTAATATGACGACAAGCAATTTGGTGGAAGGAAAGCTGGGGTTGGCCCTGAAGCTAAATGGAAGCTGTAACCACCTTCACCATGCCATGCCCCTGAACAAACTTGAAGGCACCGTTTCGGCCTGGATGCAGCCGGATCAGATCCGCAATATGGTGGGCTACTATGAATCGGATGGCTCGGATAGCCGCTATGACGGCTTCAGCACCAACGCCTCCGACTTGGAAACGGATCTCGGTATTTACAATGGGGAATGGAACTTCACCTATCAGAACGGCCCCTTTATCCGCAAGTCTGGCGGAACGCCCCAAGCGGGCCGCTGGGACAATGTCGTCTTCAAATGGGATCGCACCGCCAATGCCTATCTCTATATCAACGGGCAACAAAAGGCGTTAATGGACATGAAGTCGACCGCATTCGCGTCCAAGATCCCCACCGTTTTCAGCGTTGGAGAGGTCGGCAATTCCGCTCTGGATAGGTATTGGAAAGGTGGTCTCGACGAGTTGCGCACTATGAGCCTGGACATCTCCGAAGATCGACTTCGCCTTAACTACGAAAACCAGAAGGATGGCCAGACATTGGTGCAATGGACCGCGCCGACCACCTATGTGCGAATCAAGAATCGTTGGCAAGGTACCTATTTACATATCGAAAACCGCACTGGAAAAGTCCAGGCAGGAACCATCAACTCCGATTGGCAAAGCGCCCAATGGGCGGTGGAAACCTCGGCCGAAGGTTTCGTCCGTTTCAGGAACCGATGGACGGGTGAATATATTCATATCGAGAATCTGACGGGTTGTGTTCAGTACGGATCCATTTACTCCACCTGGGCCAGCGCAAAATGGTACATCGACGAATTCAACGGATACAAGCGGATCCGAAACTTGTGGAATGGCCAGTTCATCCATATCGAAAACAATAACGGCTTCGCGCAGTATGGAACTGTCAATGATAGCTGGGCCAGTCCGCAATGGACCTTGGAATCAGTGCCTTGATGGAGAGGCGATGATACCCTCGGCAAGAGCGACCCCCTCTCGTTCGCTGAGATGGTCGGCTCCACCATGGAAAAGAAAAGGGAGAGTTCGACTTGCTAGCGAACTCTCCGTTCGATCGGTCACTCGTTACCTACCTCGAGAATCCTGACGCGGCAGTGCCCGATGAATGGTTCAAGTTGCTGACCCAGGCCTTCGGCGAAGGCAACTTCGCGATCGAACATCTCACGGATCCGCGTCAGCGCTTCTCCGTGCAGGTGACGGCCAAGGGGACTCCGGTCCTGGCCGATGTGATCAAGCGCCTGGGCTGAGGTTGGGGTAGTCTGCCGTTTGTGCGGCAGGCTCCTGCATGAGCTCCAGCGGCGAAAGCTTTCATTTCTGCATTTTTTATGATTTTTTGGCCATATTTCGCGCTCTGCCGCTGGTAGGGTTGCATTTGGCCAGACTTATTTCTCCACTTGGCCAGGGTTTTAGTTTCAAATTGCCGACAGTCAATTTTTAAATTTGCCGCACAAATTATTTTAATCTGACAGGATTAATTTTATAATTAGCCGGTGAGTATCCCAGCCAACTTCCCGCGATTTCTCAAGAAAAATCTGCTTGCGGCCTTGGCGGACAATCCCGCAGTGCTCTTGCATGGACCCCGCCAATGCGGGAAAACCACCTTGGCCCGGGAAATTGGCTCCGAAGAAGGATACGCGTACCTGACCTTCGACGACGCCAACCAACTTTCCTTTGCCAAGTCGGATCCCATGGGGTTCGTGGCCGAACTTCCCGGTAAGGTCATCCTGGATGAAATCCAAAAGGTGCCGGAATTATTCGCCCCGCTGAAGGGGCTGATCGACAGGGATAGGCGTCCCGGCAGGGTCTTGCTCACTGGATCCGCGAATGTGTTGCTTGCGCCCAAGCTTTCGGATTCCCTGGCGGGACGCATGGAAATCCTGAAGCTCTATCCCTTGGCCCAATGCGAACTGCAGCGAAGGGAGCCGAAGTTCCTGGACCAATTGCTTTCCGGCCATTTCAAACACGAATCCTATCGAAGGCTGGGCGGAGAATTGGCGGCCCGCATGGTGGCGGGAGGATTCCCATCGGCGCTGGCGCGCAGCGACGAGGCCCGACGGGGCGAATGGTATCGCAACTATGTGGAAACGCTGATCCAGCGCGACGTAAAGGAAATTACCAGGATCCACACCTTGGAGGCGCTTCCGAAATTGCTCAACCTGGCGGTCGGGCAAACTTCGAGATTGTTCAATGTAAGCGGCTTGGCGGCGCCGTTCCAGCTTTCCCAACCGACCATACGTGAGTATACGCATGTATTGGAGCGGATATTCCTGTTGGAGCTCCTGCCCGCATGGCACAACAACCGGATGAAAAGAGCGATCAAGTCGCCGAAATTGCACCTGGTGGATTCAGGATTGGCGGCGTCCTTGTTGCGCGTAAACGCTCAGGCGCTCCACAAGGATAGGGAACTTCTGGGGCAGATGGTGGAGACATTCGTATTCCAGGAATTGCGTCGACAGGCGACGTGGCGGAAGGATGCGCTTACGTTCCATCATTTCCGGGACAGGGATGTGGACGAGGTCGATGTCGTGATCGAGAGCGGCGCGCATTCGGTGGCCGGCGTCGAGATAAAGGCCGCATCGACTGTCACTCCCTCGGATTTCAACGGCCTTAGGAAACTCAAGTCCGCTGCGGGAAAAAAATTCCAGGCGGGAGTCGTGCTCTACGACGGGGACTCGGTCTTCCGTCTGGAAGAGTCGCTTTACGCCGTCCCGATAGCCTCGTTGTGGGAAGCACCCGGCGGGAAACCGGCATAGATTCAGGTCCGCAAATATTCCCGCATCAGTTTCCGGGCCCGGTGCAGCCGCGCCTTCACGGCTTCGCGCGTGAGGGACAACCGTTCCGCGATCGCGTCGATCGTCATCACCTCCACGTCCCGCAGCAGCACGATTTCGCGGTAGGACTCCGGCAGGGATTGCACGGACAGGGACAGATCCCGACGCAGCTCATCCATAGGCAACCATGCCAGGCGATGCTCGAACTCGGCGTCTTCCAGGGACACGCGGCCAAAGGTCAGCCGCGCGAGCCTCAGGCATTCCCGCCGCACGATGGCCATGAGCCAGCCCGAAAAGGAGGAAAGCATGCGCAAGCCATCGACCTTGCGGTAGACGCGGAGCAGGGTGTGCTGGACCGCGTCCTCGGCATCCGCCGACGCCGCGCACTTCATGCGCGCATAACGACGGATGTCCGGTTGCGCCTTCACCAAAAGGGTTTCGATGGCCGCCGGATCCCCGCCGCGCGCGGCCTCCAATAGGCCCAGGTCGTACCTGTCCGACAGGCCTGGTTTTTCCGCCATGCTCAGGTTCCCCGTGCCCGTTTATCGAGTTTGCGCCCCACCATGGCGCAGGCCGGGCAAAAGCCCAGAAACCCCGTCACTATTGCGCCCACGCCGGATGCGGCGCTGCTAAGTCCCCACGAACTACGCAAGCCATTCTGAAAATACAGCATCCCCAACAAGATAAGACCAAGACCCGCCGCAATGCGCAGGGCGCGTTCGAGGGTCGGTAGATTTTTGACGTAGAACATGGGAAAGGACTCCTTTTCGGGCCGCTGGTTTTTCAGGGGCCGTTAAGGATAAGAGGGGGGCAAAAGCGCGATCGGTTCGCGGGGGTGCGAAAAAAGTTTCTGCCCGGCGCGGACCTGCAGGAGTGAGGCGAACCGGTAGGATTCAGCACGATAAGGGGATCGCTCACGATTCGAGGCTGGTGGCTGTAGCGGATCACTCTGGCCGCGGCGTTAGTCGAGGTCTGGAGGCCCGATGCCATGAATTTCCCAAAAACACTTTCCCTCGCCGCCATCTTGCTCGCCTGCAACGCCGTGGCGGGCTTTTACGCTTCCGCCGCCGTTGCCGCGACCCTGGAAGCCTTCCCCGCATCAACTTCCACCACCTCTGCCGATGCGCCGGCCGGAACAGCCCCTTTGGTCCATGAGCCGGATCCGTCGCCCCGAACCGCGGCCGGAAATCCGCCGCCCACGCAACCGCTCCATGAACCAGAGGGTGATGACGAAGGTGTGGACTTGAGCGAAAAACTGGGACCCGTGACTGCAGGCGCCTTGGGCGTGGTGATGCTGGCGGGCTTGGGGTTGCTCTTTTTGAAAGGCTGTGTGACCTATCAACCCGATGTGGACGCGGATTCGACCTGGGGTTTGCGGCCCGAACGTTAAGTTCCGGGAACCCCCATTCGGGTTTGCTCCCCTAGTGGCTGTAGCGGATCGGCGGTGGGCGAGCGTCAGTATGGGTCAGGAGACGCAGCCATGACCCGTTTCAGTTTCAACCCCCGATCCTCGGCCCTCGCAGCCTGCTTGCTCGCCGGCAGTGCCCTGTCCGCCTTCGCTGGCGGCACAGTCGTGCCGTTCCATACGGTCCAGGCGAATCCGGCTGCGACGTCCCCGGCCGGCCAAACGGCCCAAGACCATTCTGTCCCGCCCACGCAAAAGGCATCGGACTATCCGGGCAAACCCGCTCCCATCCTGCTCTCTCCCTTCGCTTCGGCTGTGGCCCAAGCCCCTGCGGCCCCGGGTGCCCCGGTCCTTGGTCCCCTGGCTCCCCCCGATCTGGAAACCGAATCCCAGCGTAGCCTGCGCGTTACGGTCGAAACTTTCGCCGCCGTCGCCGGAATCTTTGCCGATCGGGATTGCGCCTTCACCAAGCCCGTGCGCTTCACGGGCTGCCCGGACCGGCCTCCGGAGACCTACCGGTAGGCGCACCGTCCCGGTGCGGGCGCCTGCCCCCAGGGCGCCCGCCGGCACGGAAAGCGAAACCTAAAGCAGGGAGACGGGATGCACGAAAAGTCCCTGCGCCGTCTTCACCTTCACCACGTACAGGCCGTGCAAGGCTCTCTCGCCCTGGATCAGGCCCGCGAACTCGTAACGGGCTGGGCCCTCGCCGCGCGCCTGGAACACGAGTTGCCCGGCGAGATCGAAGAGGCTGAATTCATGCGCGCCCTTTTCCCCTACGGTCAGGGATGCCGGGGTGAGCCAGATTTTCCGGTAGGGCTCCGGCCTGGGCGCGTCCGCCACGTCCACGGGCACCTTGCAGGTTCCGGTATAGGTGACGCGGAAGGCGCCGGGATTGATGGCCTGATCGTAATAGCCGTCGTAGTTGAGAATGTAGAGCGCGCCGTCCTTGCCGTACATGGACACGACGTGGTTGCGCACCTTGAATCCGCCGAAGATGCCGTTGTCCACCTTGAGGGTGTTGACCACCTTGAGCGTATTGGTGTCCACCGTGACCGCCCACATGCCGGCCTGGAAGCCGGCGACCAGCCATTTGTTGTCGAAGGAGGGCGGGAACTTCACGGGGGAGTCGAGGCTGCGGTCGAAATGGTAGATGGGCCCGCCGATGGCGATGTTGACTAGGTTGTTGATGCCGCCTGGTACCGCGGGAGGCAGCTCCACCACGCCGCTGTTGAAAGGAGAGTTGTTCTTGGGTGCATCCACGGTCTTGTCGTGGTTGCAGGTCTTGAGGTTATCGTTGTGGAAATACGGATAGCCGGTGAATATGGGGTGATCGGTGATGTTGAACTCATCGTTGACGTTGGAATAGTTGACCGTGCCCCAGGCCAGCCAGCGCTTGATGGGATGCACGCCGATGGAGAAGTTACTGCGCTCGCCCTTCACATAGACTTCCGGCAATACCTTTTTCGGGTCCCGGTATTGCGCGGCCAGATCGGCTCGGCCCTTCTTTTCGAATTGATCCGCCCAGTATTCGCCGAAGTTCCCGCGGGGGATGGAGTAACCCTTGTCCGAACTGTCGGGATGGATGCGCCAAAAGCCACCGCGAAGGTTGGCCGTGTTCGAAGGGCCCCATTCCGCGCTGTTGGTGCTGTCGGTCTTGGACAGAACGCTGTTGCCCGCGTCGCATTGGCCGGGGTCCAGATCCGGGCTGTTGTTTCCCACTCCCCCCCACAGGTCGCCGTAGGAGTCGAACATCATGGCGCCGCCGCTGTGCCAGGAATCCGACTTGCTGCCGAGGATGTTGATCAGGATTTTCTCCGTGGCCATGTCCAAGGTATTGTCCAGCTTCACGGTGATGCGCGTGAGGCGGAGTTGCCGGTTCTGCCCGATCAATTGGTTGGGGGAATACCAGAGGTAAATCCAGCGGTTGTGTTCGTAGTCGGGGTGGAAGACGACGCCGAACAGCGCGTTGTCGGCCTTGCCCCAGACATTGATCTTGCCCATGAGGGTGACCTTTTTGGCCGCCCCGTCGAAGAACTTCACGCTTCCCAGGCGCTCTACGAAGATGATGTTGGTGTGATCGTAGACGCCGGCCTTGTTGATCACCTGCACGTCCATGCGGGTGGGCTCGGAAATGGTCCCGTCCCCGGCGGCCCCTGCGTCGCCCTTGCGGTTGAAGAGTTCCGTCATCTGGAAGTCCGTGGGCTTGAGGGCGTCGCAGCCGGGCCAGGTGAGTTGCGCGTGGGCGGGGGCGGTGAAGAAACCCGCGAATGCGGTAATGGCGATTGCGATGCTGCGATGCATGGAAACTCCCCGACGATGTTTGACCAGGCTCTTGCTCCCACAGCCTTCTTCAAGAGAATAGGCGAGGAAGGCGCAATGGGCCGGAAGGCCCGGGGCCGTAATACGAGCCTGAACGCATTGGGTGATTCGGCGTTTCTTGTGGGCCGGGGACGCCGCGCAGTTCGGGATGGGTGGCGTTTTCACCCCAGAGACGACGTTTATTTAAGGATTTTAGGTGATTTGGAGAGGCCTCACTAAAATCCCGGTGTCACTTCCAGGTTTCCTCTAGCCGGATCCCAGCTCTGGAATACCTTGGGGCACATTAAGAAGACGGAAATGGCCATGGCCCAGGCGGCCATCTTTTCCAACGCCTGGTTAAATTCCGAAATGCTCCAGGATGGCAGCGACGATGCGGGGCGCGGCCTTTCCGTCCCCGTAGGGATTGGAAGCGCCGGCCAGCTTGGCCCGTTCCGCATCATTATCCAGAAGCAAGCGCGCTTCCCGAACGATGTCCTCGCGGCGGGTTCCCGCCAATCGCACCGTGCCGGCCTGGACCGCTTCGGGTCGTTCGGTCTCGTTCCGCAGCACCAGCACGGGCACGCCCAGGGTGGGCGCTTCTTCCTGCACGCCGCCGGAATCAGTGAGGATGAGATGGGCCTTGCCCATCAAGGCCACGAAGTCGAAGTAGTCCATGGGCGGAACCAGACGGATGTTGGCGACGTCGCCCAGGATCTCCCGGGCCGGTTTCTGGACGTTGGGGTTGAGATGCACGGGGTAGACGACCTCGGCGTCGGGATACGCATCGGCAAGCTCCCGGATGGCGGAGAAGATTTGCAGCATGGGTTCGCCGAAGCTCTCGCGGCGATGCACCGTGATCAGAATCATGCGCTTGTTGCGCAAATCCAGATCGGGAATGGGGAAGGGATGCTCCATGGCGGACGCGAGCAGCAGGGTATCGATGCCGGTGTTCCCGGTGATGCGCATGGACTCCTCGCGCACGCCTTCGCGCAGCAGGTTGTCCTTGTTGCCTTGCGTGGGGCAGAAGTTGATGTCCGCGCAGGCGGTGATCAGACGGCGGTTGATCTCCTCCGGAAAGGGGAAATACTTGTCGTTGGTGCGCAGGCCCGCTTCCACGTGGCCGACGGGGATCTTGGCGTAGAAGGCGCACAAGGCGCCGAGGAAAGCCGTGGTGGTATCGCCCTGCACCAGCATCATGTCAGGCTTGGTACGGGTGATCACCTCCTCGAAGGCGGCGATGGCCTTGCTGCTCAACCGGTACAGGCTCTGGTTCGGTTCCATCAGATCCATCTCGTGATCCACCCGGATGCGGAATCGCTCCAGGATCTGGGTCAGCATCTGTTTGTGCTGCCCGGTTGAGACGACCAGGGTGTCGAGTTCGGGCCGGGCCTGCAAGGCGCGGATGACCGGCACCATCTTGACGGCCTCCGGACGGGTGCCGAATGCGACGGCGATGAGGGGCTTACGGGATTCCATGGCAGATTCTCCTTGTTACTTGTCGGTTACCCGTTACTTTGCAGTTAACCAGCGGACGGCCCGGGCGGCAGCGGCCCGACCGTACGGATGGAACCGGCCTTGGGCATCATATGGGCGTATGGCATGCTTCCCGGCGGCAGCGCGTGTGGCGGATTCCAAGGCTCCGCGCTGGAAGGTGGCGGCCGGTCCCCCGCCGAACAGCGCGGAAGCGAAGCCTATGGCGGAGCCCACGCCCATATCGGAAGTGCCGTTGCCGTCCACGTCCCCGATATCGGCCACTGCCGTGACTTCGCCACCCAGGTTCACGGACCAGGTCTTGCCGCCCTTGCCGTTCAGCAATGCCGCCGCGTTGTTGGATGTGCCCACGGCGCAGTCCGGCTTGCCGTCCTTGTCCACATCCCCCATGGGGGCGATGGAAAGGATGCTGCTGGTGTCCCCGAAGTTGTAGGTCCAAACCGCTTTGACATCCGCGCCCTTGGCCGCGCCGGATACGCAATGCACCTGGCCGCCTCCGTCGCCGATGAGCGCGTCGGGCTTTCCGTCCCCGTCCATGTCATCCGTGACGGCCAGGGAAATCGCTCCCTGGGAGACCGGGTGCGACCAGATGATTTCGCCCGTGGATCCCTTCAGCAGGTAAGCCATATCGGCGCCGCAGGCGGCGAGCACCTCGCTGATGCCGTCTCCATCTTGATCCGGGAAGGCCGCGACCTTCCAGATGTCCCCGGGCAGCGACGCTTTCCATTTGGGCGCGCCGGTCGCCAAAGCCAGGCAATAGACCGTATCGGCATTGGTACCCACCGCGATGCCGAAGGTGCCGCCGTTCTGGGCCAGCACGGCCACGCTGTTGGCTCCCGAAGCCACGTCCTTGGGGCCGGCGGAAACCGCTCCGGTCTTCGCGGCCGCCATGGTCGTCGCGCTTGCTCCACTTGCTCCACTCGCCGCAGGCCTACCTCCGCCCGTCGGAGGGCCGTGGGACTTGCCGGAGAATCCGAATTGCCAGATCACCTTGCCGAGCGCCCCATCCGGCTTTCCGGACAGACAATAGACGGTATCGTTTTCGCTGCCGGCGGCCACGTCCGCGACCCCGTCGCCATTGGCGTCAGGAACGGAGACCACGCTGAGCACGGTGCCGAAGGTGAGGTATTTCCACAACGCCAGGCCCGAGGTCCCGGAAAGCTCCTGGATCAATCCGAGCTCATCGCCTCCCGCCACGTCCGGTTTCCCGTCCCCGTTCGCATCCGGGAGGGAGGCGGCCGAGCTCACCGTGGACCTGAAGGGAGCGGCCCAGAGCTGTTTTCCCGCCTGGGGTCCTTTGCCTTCGATCAGGTAGAGGGTGTCGTCCTGGGAACCCACCAACACATCCTTGCCGCCGTTGCCGGAAAGGTCGGGGCTGGGGACCACCACGGTAACGCCGAAGTCCGCGTAGAAGCGCCACAGTTGTTCGCCGGGCAGCACGGCCCCGGCGCGGCCGGTGGACAGCGCGGCCAGGGTTGCAAGCAGGAAAGTCCGTGTGATGAAATGCATATCGTCCTCCATGAGTCCTCGGATTTCAAATCCCCAGGCCGTACCAGAAATTTCCCGTGAGTCGCACGTCCTGGAGATCGCGCGCGTACGGGTTGGGGTCTTCTTTGCGTTCGCGCCCGTAATACCGGCCCCAGAGGTATTCCGCCTTGAATACCAGATCGAGCGCCGCCAAGGGCTTGTACCGCAGACCCGGGCCCATCATGGCCAGATTGTTCCACCAATCCTTGTGGGTGTCGAACCAGACGTACGCGGTGCCGTAGGCGGATACGGATCCCGCCCGGCCTTCCATGAGCATCATCCCCACGTCCGGGTTGGCGTAGAAGATGAGGTTGCGGAATTGCGCGAGGCTGTCGCGGTAGGCATCGCCCTCTCCCCGTGTGCGCACGTGGCGGCTCAGGGAGGAGAAGATCCAGTCGGAATAGATTTCCCCCCAGAACCTGAAGGGGAACCGGAACGCCTGCTCCGCTGCGCCCCCGCCTCCATCACCCTCTACGTCCTGGCCCCAAGCGTGCCAGAAAACCAGACCGGCCCGGTATTCCACCACCGGACCCGCGGGGATAAGGCCGAGGCTGTCCATCACCTGGTTCAGGCTGTCCTTGGAGGTCTCCAGGCTGTCCAGGCGGGCGTTCAGGCGCGCCAAGGACTGGAGATGGATGTTGCCCGTGGTATCCAGATGCGCGATGGTCTGGCGGTTGATGTCGTTGTCGTTGAGGAGGTCGGCCTGGAAGATCTCCTTGTACATCGCCTGGAATTCCTTCTGGGCGGCGTCGAGGGCCGCGCGGTTCCCGTCGATGCGGCCCTGCAGCCCCCCGAAGCCCATGACTCCCGAGGACAACCGCAGGTATTGGCCGCCTACGACCTCGCCGAATACCGTCAGGGAAACCTTCTTGAGCAGGGAGACGCGCGCACCGGCCCCGGCATCGACGCGGTTGTTCCAATAGAAATCCCGCTGGTCGCGGTACAGCCGCGTTTTGAGATACAGGTCCACGGGAAAGCGGGATGGGAAGCGCTTGCCGACCTTGAACTCGCTGAATCCGGAGAGGTTCCCGTCGTCATGACGAGAGAAGACCCCTTCGCTGTAGGCATCCATCCATAGGGGATGATCCGCCGCCTCGTCGTCAGCATCGGATTTCCCATCGGCTTCGGCCACGGACTCAGGGGCTACGGGCCCTGAGTCCGCGGAATCCCCGGTCCCGGACGATGCGGCCGCCGGTGGTTCCGGAGCTTCCGTCGTATCCTGCTTATCCTGTCCATCCTTGGAAGCCTCCGCGGAGACAGGTGGTTTGCCGCTTGCGGCCGCCGCAACAGCAACGGCATTGCCGCCCTTCTCCGCTGACGTAACGTAAAGGTTACTCTCCGCCGCGGCTCCCAGGATCGCGAAAAGGACAACGGCCGGAATACCGGCCGTGCGGGCCTCAAGCATCGGACCTGCCGCCTTTATCGGAACCGGACGTGCCGTCCTTGGCGGGACCGCCGGATTTTGCGGGTGTTTGCGCGGGAGTTTTTGCGGCGGATTTGGCGGGTGTTTCCGCGGGAATCTCCGCGTCCGTCTTGAACCGCACAGTCTTGTCCCACACCCCGACCCGGGTGCGCGTGAAGTCCAGGAGCAGGGACTTGAACACCACGTAGATCCACATCTGGCAATAGGTGAAGTACATGAGGCCGGTGACCAGGAAATTGCCCAGGGTGTCTTCCTTCTCGTAGGAAAGCACGAAGAACACTTCGGCCATGTACAAGGCGTAGGCCGAGTACCAGACCGCGGTATACGGGCCGGGGATGTCGATGCGGATGACGCCGAGCACGCTCAGGATGAAGATGGAATGGGAGAGCACGGTGGAGAGCAGGAACAGGTAATAGAGCCCGAACATGTACAGGAACTCGGTGGTGAGGTGGCGGTTCTTGAATTGCAGGGCGGGCTTGGCGTATTTCTTGAGCACGTAGTTGTTGCCGCGCACCCAGCGGGTCCGCTGCTTGATCCATACCTTGAGCGTCTCCGGCTCCTGCTCCCAGGTCACGGAGGTGGGGACGAATTGCACTTCGTAGCCCATCATCTGCAGGCGCACGGAAAGTTCCGAGTCCTCGGTGATGGCCTTGACGTCCCAGCCGCCCACGGCCTCCAGGGCCGACTTGCGGATGATGTAGTTGGTGCCGGGGAGGATGGCGAACTTGGAGAACCAATACCGGCCCGCCTGGATCATCCATTGGAAGCTCAGGGTCTCGATATTGACCATGCGCGTGAGCAGGTTCTTGTTGCGGTTGATGCAGCGGAACTTGCCCAGCACCGCGGTGAGATTGGGATTGTGCACCATGGCGGAGGAGAGGATGCGCAGGGATTGCGGGCGCGGATTGTTGTCCCCGTCGTAGATGGCGATGACGGGGAAGCGGCATAGCTTGAGGCCTTCGTTCAGGGCATGGGGTTTTCCGGACCCCCGCTCCCGCGCCGGCCAGCCCAGGCAGCGCACGCGCGGATCCTCCTGCGACAGGCGCTCCACGATTTCCGTGGTGCCGTCGTTGGAATGATCGCTGATGACGATCACTTCGAATTTGTCCTTGGGATAGTCCATGGCGAGCAGCGCCCGCACGGTCTTTTCGATGACCATGGCCTCGTTGCGGGCCGGGATCAGGGCCGAGACCGCCGGCAGATCTTCGTCCGGGGACAGGGGGACTTCATTCTTGAAGAACTTGCGCCGGTAGACGTAGCCGCCCCAGGTCAATACCAGATTGAAAAGGATCATCCCCCAAATCACAAGTACCGAGAAGAGAAACAGGAATTCGAGGATGGGATGGGAATAGGGCACGGTCTACCTCGTGGAAAAGTCAAAATGCAAAATGCAAAAGGCAAAACGCGGAGGGACATTTGGATTTCAATCTTCACTTTTGAATTTTGCATTTTGCATTTTGACTTTTGAATTCTCACCCATATCATCTCCGTGGTAAAACCGTTTCGCGATTCCGCCCAGGTAGAGCAGGGTGAACGCCAGCACCGTCAGGGAGCTGATGATCACGATGAGGCCGGAAAATCCGATGCTGGCCTGGCGCATCAGGGAGGTGAAGAGCGGACGGGTGACGATCTCGACCACGTGGCTGCCCGAAGGCAGGCTCAGGCCCATGCCGGCGGCGGCCTCCTCGTCCTTCCCGCTCTTGCGGGGCCCTTGGGGCGGGACGGGAGGCAGCGCGAAGGGCAGGCCGTCCACGGTGGCGGAGCGGGGAGCCATGGAAACCCCCAAGGAGGCGGGGAGCATGGATTCGTATTGCAACCGGAGGCCCTGGAGGGTGGTCTGCGCCTGGACGATGCTTCCGTTGAACCCGGTGATGCGGGCGGGAGCCTGCAGCAGGGTCTTCCAGGCCATCAGGCGGGGACAACCTTCCACGCGGTGCTCGCCTTCGGGCAGGAGCA
>OBEQ011931212.1_pt1 | contig 29250 bp, 28 predicted proteins | sample 1670901 | NCBI WGS metagenome assembly OBEQ01 (sample SAMEA104232315, study PRJEB22302) | groundwater metagenome | biome: forest; feature: aquifer; material: groundwater | place: USA | collected 2011-08-07 | depth 5.4 m
AGATTCTGTTCTAACTTAGCGATCTGCTCGCTTGAAAATATTGTTCTCATAAATTCTTTTGTTAAATGATTACTAACTGATTCTAACAAAAGAAAACCTGGCCCCGTGTCCACTTTTTGGGGTACAGATCATGGAGCGGGTGAGGGGAATCGAACCCCTGTCTTCAGCTTGGAAAGCTGTCATAATACCATTATACTACACCCGCGTTTGCCGCATGGACCCTTTTCTTGATTTTCTAAAACTTTTCAGGATCGTTGAAAAACTTTTGCGGGTGCATTTTAGCGCAGCCGAACTTTCAAGGCAAATTCAACAATGCAAATCTGCGCAAATAAATGCAAGTTCTAAGATAAACCTACCGTTTTGGACTGGTGGGAAGGCTGGCTGGCGCCTGGGATCCGGCTTTTTGCGCGCCACTGGTTGGTTCGAGTTTGACCGTGGTCGTCACAATGGCAATCGCGGCTAAAGAAAGTAAAAGCCCAATCGTTGCACCGATGAAAACTTTTTTGGCTTTGGCCATCTGCTCTTCCTTGCCGAGGTCGACCACATACAGATATCCGCCATACATGTACATAATCACGGAAACGGTCGAGACAAATCCGGCTATAAAATTGGTTAATTTTACAATTAGCTGCTTGCCTTTTTCGACGTCCGGCAGGGTCGAACCCTGGCTCGGGAAAACGATATCCTTGACCACAAACTCGGCAAGTCCGAGTATGATCAGACCAACAATGGCGTAGGTAATGATTTTTTTGCTTTTGGTCTGAACCTCTTCATTGCCGGCGCTGGTGACAAGGCGAAAACCCGCCACCACAATCATAAAAATGGCGAGTGCGGCCATGAAATATTCGATCGCGCTGTAAATGCCGCGGATCTGCTCTGATCCCCGCTGGGCTGCTGCTTTAAGATCGCTCTGGCTGCGGAAAATTTCGCCCTGCTCGCCAAAGAAAACCTGTTTGACAAAAACATCGGCAACCATAATCACAACCAGGCCGATAATGGCATATTTGAGATGCTCCTTCTGTTTTTTGGAAACCTCGTCGATCTGGCGATTGCCCGTGACAAGGCGGATACCGGAAATAATAATCGTAACAATCGCAATGGTGCCCATGATATATTTGAGGAAATCGATCGCATATAGAATGGCGCTCGTAATATTGGTAGCGCCATCTTCATAGGATGCAAGTGCGTGGCCATTGGTCTGGTAACTTGGCAGACTGGTGCCTTTGCCGACATTTTCGATCTGGCTGAAAACATCGTTGGTGGCAGTCTGGGCATGTGCGGGAACAACGATGGTCAGTAAAAATCCGGTGACAAAAAGAAATACTGAGAGCGACCCCAGAATCTCTTTGACGAATTTGATGAATTTGAGCAGTGGATTTTTTAGCGGTTTTTGGTTCATTTGATTTTGATTCATTTAGTTTGGCGTTGATTTGGTCTGTATCGATGCGCCGGTTGGTTGGGTAATGGCTCCGGGACCGCCCTGGAAGCTGCCGCCTACAAAAGTTGAAACAATCGCAAAGGCGCCGTACATGATAATTATTCCTATGACTACGGCAAAAATCATGCGCTTGGCTTTGGTCTGTTTTTCTTCATTGCCGGCTGCAGTGATGTACATGATAGCCGCAGCAAGCAGCATTAAAACAGCGATTGGACTTACGATGCTGACAACCAGATTTGTAAATCCGGCGATTTCCCTAATGCCCTGCGGTGCGTCAAAACCAGGGTTTGCTCCGCCAACGCTTGGATAACGGGTCGGATCGATCTTATAGAAAACTTTGCTGATTGCGGTATCGGAAATAATGATTAAGAGCAGGCCAAAAAGTCCGTAAGCGAGATTTTTTTTGTCGAGGCCGAGGGCTTCTTCGCTGCTGCCCATGGTAATGAGACGCATGCCGCTTCTGACAATTTCTATTACGGCAACGCTGCCGATCAGATATTTGATGAAAATGATCAGAAACTGGGTGCGCTGGTTGAAAATTGTTGACTGGCGGATAATGGCATTAGGCCCGTTTAAAAATCCCCCTGCCGTACAGGTTTGGCCGGCGATTTTGACATCGCAGCTGACCTGAAAAATGTGCACGATTTCTCCGGACATGCCAACAAGAGCCAGGCCGATAATCGCCCATAAAAGATTGCGGCGCTGCGTGGTATGAACATCTTCATTGCCCTGGGCCGTAACCATTCTGACTCCGGCGTAAACAATCATGCCGATTGCAAGTGCGCCTAAAATGTAACGGGCGTTTTGCACCAAACCAAAGATGAGATCGTAAAACTGCTGCTCGGCTTTGCCTTTGGCGGGAGCTGGAAGATTGCCGTAACTTGCGCTGTCCGGAAGCGGCAAAAGACCGCTTTGATCCTGGGCTTTGGCGTCCGGAGTTGCGGGTGTGGTTGCGGGCGGAGTTTGCCCTAAAGCCAGCGGAATCGCAGTAATGCCAAGCACAAACGAAATGAGCCCCAGAGTGAAGATAAATTGTTTAAGCGTTTTCATGATTACAGGTTGTCAGGCAAGTTTCGATCTTTAAATTATAGCTTAAAAAGGGCTTTTTTTCAATTGCAGCTTTGTTCCTGAAATTGGCTTGAAATTGGCTCAGTGACGCAGTATACTTTCTGCGTGTCGGGGGCTTTTTAAAGATGTCTTAGAAGATGTCTAAAAATGTCCCACCGCACCAGCAAGGGCAAACAAGGCCGGTAAGGCAAAGTAAAACGATTTCATTATTTTTTCCACCCATGAACAGTTCAACGAACAGCTCAACCGTAAGCGCAAAAAGCACACTTCTAAATTATTTTCAGGAAAGTTTCCAGGAACTTAAAAAAGTAACCTGGCCGACCAGAAATCAGGCTATACGCTTAACCGCGATTGTGCTTGGTTTTTGTTTTGTAGCTGCGGCGGTTATGGGGGTTTTGGATCTGGCATTCAATCAGGGATACCGGCTGCTCGTTAATTATGCAGGGAAAGTCGTGCCGCAAACTACTCCGGCAAGCAATACTGGTACGCCTGCAAAACAGAATCCGACCTCAAATGCGCCATCCGTAAAGGTCAATACTTCCGGCGGTGACGCCTCAGTTTCGGTCCAGCCTCTGCAGGGTCAATTTGATCCGACCAAGGCAAAAAACGCCGGCGCTACAAGTAATTCCAGTAACTCCAATCCCAAAAAATAGTTTTTATTATTATTTGATTTATGGCTAAACAGGCTCAGGGTACAGGTCGTCACTGGTATGTGGTCCATACTTATTCCGGATATGAAGATGCCGTGCGCGAAGCGCTTTTGCAGCGTATTGAATCGCTCAACATGCAGGACCTGATTTTTGACGTGGTGGTGCCAAAGGAAACCCAGATCGTGATTAAAAAAGGTGAACCAAAAAGTGAAAAAAAACGCATTTTTCCTGGTTATGTACTAGTTGACATGGTGGTGACGGATGATTCTTGGTATGTGGTTCGAAATACGCCGAATGTGACTGGCTTTGTGGGTTCTGGAACGACTCCGGTGCCGGTTTCGGAAGATGAATTCAAGGTGATCAAGAAACACATGGGTGAAGCTGAGCCGAAATTCAAGATCGATTTTGCAGTTGGCGATAATGTGGTGATTCTGGACGGACCGTTTGTAAATTATGAAGGCGGCGTGAACAAAGTTGATGAAGAGAAGGGCAAAATCAAAGTGCTCATTACACTGTTTGGCCGCGAAACTCCGATTGAGCTTGATTTTACGCAGGTCAAGAAAAAGTAGTTTTTTGTTAGCCGCGGCCGATTTTTTGGCTGCCATAAAAATAAAATCCATGAACAAAACAACGCTTTTCACCATTTTTATGTCGGCTTTGATTATTGTGGTGATGGGTGAACTTTGGGTGAACAAATATCTTTTGAGTCCGATGGCGCAGCAGTTGAAAACCGACGTTTTGGAGAGTGCTGATCCTGCTGGCGAATCCGTGCACGGGGCTGCGACTGTTGCTGAATCTGCGCCAGTGCTTTCGGCGGCAGAAACCGTAAACTCTTACCCTCTTCTTACTTTTGAGCTCATCCAGAAGGCGGGCTTCAACCAGGTCACGCTTCAGCGCATTCCGTTTGCTGAGAATCTTTTTGGGCGTGTTGCGGTAAAAAATGGCATTGCCTGGCAGGTTTTTGCCCATAATCTGCTCAAAAATAATAGCGCGGTGGTGGCGACGTTATGGGAATTCCAGAATAAAAGTCCGACCCTGGCGCTTGATGTTTACCGTCTGCTGAGGCAAAAATTTGCGCTGCAATCAGGCGCAGTGATCAATGCCACCAATGATTTTGGCGAAAATTCATTTTATATAAACTATGCGGATGACCAGACCAACGCATTTTTAGTTGTCAAAAAGGGCAGCAATGTGTATGCTTCGACCTACCGGAAGGACCTTCACAGTTCAATTCAGGCACTGCTAACCTTATTACCTTAAATTTTTATGGCAAAGAAACTTCTAACGATGGTGAAACTCCAAATCCAGGCCGGGAAAGCCAATCCTGCTCCGCCGATCGGTCCGGCGCTTGGCCAGCACGGCGTAAATATTCCTGATTTTTGCAGCAAGTTTAATGCTCTCACTTCTAAGCTTGGCGATACCGTGGTGCCGGTTGAAATTTCGATTTTTGAAGACCGCACTTTTACCTTTATCACCAAAACTCCGCCGGCATCGAATCTGATTTTGAAGGCGCTGAAGCTGCAAAAAGGCTCCGGAGAACCGAACAAAAACAAGATCGGCACAATTACCAAAGCGCAGGTGCGCGAAATCGCGGAAAAGAAAATGCCGGACCTGAATGCCAATGATGTGGAGGCGGCAATGAAAATTATTGCTGGCACAGCGCGAAGTATGGGGGTTAATGTGGAGTAATTAATAATTAGTAATTTTCTTTTTTATGGTGGCAGTCGCGCAAAATCAGCATGGAAAATCTTATCAGGTGATTCGCAACATTTATCTCTACATGGTGGCGGTAATTGGATTGATTACCTTTATTTTCGGGGCTGTTGGCATCATCAATAATTTGCTGCAGAACTATGTTTTTCATGTGAACGATTATGCTTATGCGCCTGTCCCTTATCCGGGACGATTTGACAGCTGCGCGCAACCGTATCCGGCGCCACCGGATTTCACAGATATAAAAATGGATGTAAAAAGAACAGTCACGCCAACAAAAACCGAGATTGAAACCTGCCAGAAAGAACAGCAAAAAATAAATGAGCAGAACCGCTGGAACAATATTGGACGGGAACTTTCAGTTTCGATTGCGCAGATTGCGATCGGTTTGCCGCTGTGGCTCTTTCACTGGGGCATAATTCAGCGGGAACATAAACGCAGACAATTAACAATTAGAAATTAACAATTCAAGTGGGAGGTCCCGAAGACCGTTTGCACCACGCAACCAACATTTTTATGTCAAAACATGGAAAAAAATACCTCGAAGCTGCCAAACTGCTCGAGGGCAAAACTGCGGTCGATCTTGATGAAGCCGTTGTTTTATTGAAGCAGACTGCCAAAACCAAATTTGATGCGAGCTTAGAAATTCATCTGCGACTGGGGGTCGATCCAACCCATGCCGATCAGATGGTGCGTTCCACGGTTGCGCTGCCGCACGGAACAGGCAAAGAGGTGCGGGTGATCGCATTTGTGGCTGAGGATAAGGCTAAAGAAGCCAAAGAAGCAGGTGCATTGAAGGCCGGCATGGACGAACTGATCGATGAAATTCAAAAAGGGTTTTTGGGATTCGATGTTGCGGTTGCGACTCCGGATGCGATGAAAAATCTTGGTAAAATCGCCAAAATTTTGGGTACTAAGGGTTTGATGCCGAATCCCAAAGCCGGCACGGTGACTGCGGAAATCGGCAAGACCATTGGCGAAATCAAGAAAGGCAAGGTGGAATTCCGCACGGATAAACAGGCTCAGATCCACCAGATTTTTGGCAAAGCTTCTTTTGGCGCGGCCGAGCTCAAAGAAAATCTGCGCACGTTTTTGAAGGCGATTGTTGATACCAAGCCGCAAACTGTGAAAGGCACCTACATTAAAAATATCAGTGTGGCTTGCACCATGGGGCCCGGCATTCGTCTCGACCTGCAAAAAGTGATGGCGGCGCTGAAATAACTAGAACCCATCCGGTTCAAGGAAGCTGTTTTTGAGATGGGCTCTATTGTTGTTCTTCAAGCCGGCCCTGCGGCCCGCATTTGTTGTAGACGAGATCGTCAAAATTGGTCTGGCCGGGTTTGAAAACGATTTCGTAGCTTTCGCCATTTTTGCATTTGATGAGCATGGAATTGTCGCTGCTGGTCTGCGTTTTTTCAATTTGCGCAGACTTCTGGAGATTTCGCGTATTTAAATCGAGACTGCTGCGACCGCTGAAAACGTAGTATGCAAGCGCTATAAGCGCTACTATGACAGCGAGAATGACGGGGAGATGTTTCAATTAAAAATTAAAAAATTGGGTGATTCATACCTGGATAATATCCAGATCATCTGGAATAAGCAATTCGCCTTTGAAATTTTTGCGAATTTCTTTGGCTACGAGTGATTGCGGTGAATCGTCGTACCAGTCGACCAGCGCAAGTTTTTTGACATTGGCCTTTGCCGCAATCAGACCAATTCAATATTTTTATCGGGATGTTGCAATAAAATCCAGCCCGCTCTTGTCGTACAATAAAATTTGCGGTAGGTTCATGGTGACCTGGTGGATTGCCTTTATCGCCTATGCAAGTCAGGATTCAACGAATTGACCGCAATCTTCCCATGCCCCGCTATGAAACCACGGGTGCGGTGGGTTTTGATCTGCTCGCGCGCTGTGAAACTGTGATAGCGCCCGGAAAAATCGCTTTGATTCCGGGAAATGTGATTGTGGAAGTGCCCCAGGGATACATGCTCATGATTGCTTCGCGCAGTTCCCTGCCCCGCAAAAAAGGTCTGGCTACCCCGCATGGTCTTGGCATTATTGATCAGGATTATTGCGGTCCGCAGGATGAAATTCTGGTGCAGGTTTATAATTTTACCGATGCTTCGATTACGGTTTCGCGCGGGGAAAAAATTGCGCAGGGCGTGTTTGTGCGGGCTGATGCTTTTATGTGGAACGAGGTTGATGCGATGGAGCGCCGGAGCCGTGGCGGTTTTGGCAGCACTGGCGGCTATGAGCTTTCGCAGCAGGAAAAAAACGAATCAGAAAATTTCTACATCCTTGAATAAATCAATTATTCTCGTTCTAAATTTTTATTCATGCAGAAAGCTTTATTTATAACGATTTATGGCATTAATAACATTGGCAAAACTACGCATGCAAAGTTACTGGCCGAGAGATTAAAGCAGGAGGGCTTTGAGGCGGTTTATGTGAAATATCCGATTTACGATTTGGCTCCAACTGGACCAAAACTGAATCAGGTCCTGCGCGAAAGTGATAAGCAGTTTATCAGCGAGCAGGAATTGCAGACGATTTTCATGCAGAACCGCAGTGATTTTGAGTCGACCTTAAAAAAAATGCTTGCTGAAGGCAAAATCGTGATTGCTGAAGATTATACTGGAACCGGTATTGCCTGGGGAACCGCCAAAAGTCTTGAGCAATCGTGGGTACAAAATTTGAACAAGGATTTACTGAAAGAAGATGTAGCAATTTTGCTTGTTGGAGAGCGCGATATTCGTGCGCGTGAGCAGCACCATCTGCACGAGCAGAACGATGCGCTTGTAAGCTCTGTGAATAAAATTTTTATGCAGCTTGCCGAGCAACTTGGCTGGAAAATAATTCATCTCCACGAAAAAATCGAAGGTACGGCTGAAGCAATCTGGGATTTTGTGAAAAAGCGGCTTCCATAAATTACCGAATGCAATGATTCCTTAACCGCTTTTTTATTTGCCCTTTTTCCAGCAGGATGTTAGCATTTCGCTGCTTTTTGATTCGTAAAAATCCCCATGCCGATTATGGATGGTAAAAAAGTTTCTCAGGAAATCTACCAAAAACTCCAAGGGGAAGTCATGGCCCTCAAAAAGCAAAAAATTCAGCCGAAACTGGCGATCATTCTGGTCGGCAGCGATCCGGCATCTTTGTCGTACATTAAACAGAAGACCAAGGCCTGTGAAATTATCGGCATTGAAAGGACGCTAATCCAGCTTAAGACCGATGAAGCGAGCACGGAAAAGCTCGTTGAAATCGTGCATGAACTGAATGGCGATCCGAAAACGCATGGCATTCTGGTGCAGCTGCCGCTGCCCGATCAGGTTTTTACGCCGCAGGTTTTGAAGGCGATCGATCCGAAAAAAGATGTGGATGGTTTTACGGCTTACAACCTTGGAAAAATGTTTCTGAGCACCGAGTTTGAAGGTCTGGCGCCGGCAACTCCGCGGGGAATTGTGCGGCTTTTGGAGCATTATAAAATTCCGGTTCGGGGGCAGGATGTGGTAGTGGTTGGAGCGAGCAACACGGTTGGAAAACCGATGGCGATTATGCTGCAAAATCGCGGCGCAACTGTGACGATCTGCAATAGCAAGACCAGGGATTTGGCTTCCCATACAAGTCGCGCGGATATTTTGATTGTTGCGGTTGGAAAAGCTAAAATGGTGCAGGCATCGATGGTGAAAGACGGCGCGGTGGTTATAGATGTCGGCATCAATCGCATAGAAAACGGCAAACTTGTTGGTGATACGGATTTTGAGGCGATTGTTAAAAAGGCTTCTTTCATCACGCCGGTGCCAGGCGGAGTCGGGCCGATGACGGTGGCGGGGCTGATGGAAAATATGCTGGCAGCGGTGCGGAAACAATTAAAAATTGGCAATTAGAAATTAACAATTAATGGTATGTGTGGAATTATCGGCATTATCGCTAACAATCAGGTGGCCCAACAATTGTTTGACGGGCTGACAGTGCTGCAGCATCGCGGACAGGACAGCGCCGGCATCATGACTTTTGAGGATCATTTTCATCTTAAAAAAGGCAACGGGCTGGTGCGCGATGTTTTCCATACCAAAAACATGATACGCCTGCGCGGAAATATCGGCATCGGCCATGTGCGCTATCCAACTGCGGGCAGCAGTGATGCGGCCGAGTCGCAGCCGTTTTATGTGAACTCCCCTTTTGGGCTTTCGCTCATCCATAACGGCAATCTGACCAATTACGATGAGCTTAAGGAAGAGGTTTCCAAAATCGATTTAAGGCATCTGAATACCAGATCCGACTCGGAAGTTTTGCTGAATATTGTTGCGGATGCGCTGCGCAACAGCCATGTTGAGGCTTTTACTCCTGAAAAAGTTTTTCAGGCCATGGAAAAAGTTTTCAAACGATTGAAGGGCAGCTATTCGGTTTTAGTGCTGGTTGCGAACTACGGGATGATCGCTTTTCGGGATCCTTACGGGATTCGTCCGCTGGTGATGGGCAAAAAAGATCATGAGCTGATGTCGGAATATATTTTTGCTTCCGAGAGTGTGGCAGTTGATACGCTCGGCTATAAGTTTGATTCCGATGTGAAGCCGGGCGAAGTTGTTTTTATTGACATGAAGCGCAATGTTCACCGCAAACAGGTGACAAAAACAAACTGGGCGCCCTGCATTTTTGAGCATGTGTACCTGGCGCGGCCGGATTCGATTCTGGACGGAGTGAGCGTTTATAAAACGCGGCTGCGCATGGGCGTCAAGCTCGCCAAAAAAATCAAAGATGCCAAACTGAAAATTGACGTGGTGGTGCCGGTTCCGGATTCTTCCAGATCCGCTGCGCTTTCGCTGGCACAGGGACTCGGGGTCAAGTACCGCGAAGGACTGGTGAAAAATCGTTACATAGGCAGAACTTTTATCATGCCGGGCCAGGAAATCCGCCAGAAATCGATCCAATATAAACTCAATCCGATCAAACTGGAACTTAAGAACCGGAATGTTTTACTGGTGGACGATTCGATTGTGCGCGGAAACACTTCCAAGCGCATTATTCAGATGGTACGCGAAGCAGGAGCGAAAAAGGTTTATTTTGCGTCGTGCGCTCCCCCGCTGATTTCGCCCTGCGTGTACGGGGTTGATCTGCCTTCCAAAAAAGAGTTTGTGGCGCATGGGCTTACCACAGAGGAAATTTGCAAGGTGATCGGCGCGGACAAACTGTTTTATCAGGAGATGAAAGATCTGCTGGCCAGCGCGCGGGAAGGCAATCCGAAGATCGCCAATTTCTGCCATGCGTGCATGGGCGGCAAATATCCGACTCCGGAAATTACCAAAGAGGTTCTGGACAAGGCCGAGGCTACGCGCGGTGAAATCCACAAAAAAGGCGTGGTTTCGATTCCAACGCCGGATGTGCAGGATGAGCAGCTGACGCTTCTGTAATCAATTGGCAATTAAAAATTAGAGATGAAGGTTTTATTGATTGGCAACGGCGCACGGGAACATGTGATCGGCGAGACGCTGGTGCGGAGCGGAGCTGAGGTTTTTACCTATGGCAAAGCCAGAAATCCGGGACTGCTTGGGATCAGCGCGGATTATGAAGTTGGAAGTTTGAACGATTTTTCGCAGATGATCGAATATGCGCAGCGAGTGAAGCCGGATTTTGCTTTTATCGGTCCGGATGATCCGATTGCAGATGGCGCGGTGGATGCGCTGATGGCGATTGGTGTGCAGTCGGTGGCGCCGCAAAAAACAGTGGCGCGGCTGGAATCGTCAAAATCTTTTACGCGCGATCTTATTTTGAAATATAAAATTCCGGGGAATCCCAGATTTAAAGTTTTTAAGGGCGGGGTCAGTGAGGGTGAGTTGCGCGATTTTATAGCAGAACTCAGCGGAAATTTTGTTGTGAAAGCCGATGGCTTGATGAGTGGCAAGGGTGTGAAGGTTTCCGGGGAACATCTGGCTTCGATGGAAGAGGCGCTCGCGTATGCGCGCGAGTGTTTGCGGGCGGGTGCGAGTGCGGGCGGGCGCGTGGTGATCGAAGAAAAATTGATCGGCCAGGAATTTAGTCTGATGAGTTTTTGTGATGGTATGACAACCGTGGAAATGCCGGCGGTGCAGGATCACAAGCGGGCGTACGAGGGCGATCTCGGCCCGAATACGGGCGGCATGGGTTCGTATAGCGACGTCAATCATCTGCTGCCGTTTTTGCGAGAGTCCGATATCGCTGAGGCGCGCGAAATTACGCGACAGGTTGTGGAAGCGCTCGTGCGTGAAACTGGCGCTTATTTCAAGGGCGTGATGTACGGTGGATTTATGGCTACGGCAAAAGGTGTGCGGCTGATCGAGTACAATGCGCGATTTGGCGATCCTGAAGTGATGAATGTTTTGCCGATTCTGCGCACGAATTTTGTTGCGGTCTGTGAGGCGATTATTGCGGGCGATCTCAAAAATCTGAGGATTGAGTTTGAAAACAAGGCTACGGTCTGCAAATATCTCGTGCCTGAGGGCTATCCTGACAATCCCAAAAAGGGTGCGAAAATTGAAGTGGGTGAGATTGCGGATGCGGGTGTTGATGTTCAGGCGGGCGGGCAACTGAAAATGTATTATGCCTCAGTCGACCAAACTCCTGAAGGCCTTTTGCTCAGCTCTTCGCGGGCGATTGCGTTTGTTGGAATCGCCGCTGATCTTGTTGCTGCGGAAAAAATCGCCGAGAACGCCTGCGGTAATGTAAAAGGGCTGGTCTTTCATCGCAGGGATGTCGGCACTTCCGCACTTATTCAACAGCGGGTGGAGATGATGGAGCGACTGAGAAGCACGGATTAAAAATTATCTATCGATATTGCGGCTGAAATTTTTAAGGCACGAATTGTGAAATTCAAATTTTGTTGAAAAGCGCAGCGTGGCGCAGTTGGTTATGCTTCGGGCCTATTGCTGTGCTCGGTATCTTTTTTATCTCCATCCTCCTGCCTCTCCTGCCCCGGCAGCCCGTCTTTGATTTTTTCAAGCGTGTCCTCGACTTTTTTGACGGCTTTTTGCATTTTGTTGCGGCCAGCGCGGTAGTATTTGCCGCCCATTTTTTTGAGTTTTGTGCCGGTCTGGTGTACCTGCCTGCGCACTTTGCGCGCGTATTTTTTGGCATGGCCGACCTGCTCATTAACCTGGTCTTCCACTTCGGAGCCTTCGTAAATCGATTTGGCAGTTTTGGCCATGTCCTCACCCATCTCAATAAAATTTTCCTTGATGGTTTCAGCGCCGATACCGCCTTCCTTGATTTCGCTACCGAGCTGCTTTCTGAGTTCTTTCCCTTTTTTTGGCGCGAAGAGCACGCCAAGAATCGTTCCCATGATGACGCCGAAAATCAGTCCGCCTTTTTTGTGCTGCATAGATTTGAAGTAAAAATCTATTTTGATTCTATCATGGGCAGGGCTGCGGCCGCAAATGGCGTCTTCAGGGGTTCCTTAAGTTAAAAAATGATAAATTGCTTCCTGCCAAGTGCCCTAGTACCCGGTGCGCGCACGGGTTTGCGTACTCAGTCCGCGGAGCTCGTACTGGAAGAACAGATCGGCAACATCGCCGCGGGTCATAGGCGTGGCTGGATTAAAGCGTCCGCTGCCGTCGTCATGCATCAAACTGTTGTTTTTGGCATAGCAGACATAATCGGTATACCAGCGCGTATCACTGTTGATCGGCGTATCGCCAAATGCAACACTGTTACAATACGGCATGGTAATTCCGGTTGATTCAAGGAAAATCTTCAGCAGTTCAACGCGGTTCAAAGTCTGATCAGGTCTGAAAGTATTGTCTGGATAGCCGCGGATAATGCCAAGCCGTTTGGCAATGCGCAGATATGGACCATACCAGGCGTTTGGATCGATATCCCAGAATCCAAGATTGTAAACAATATCCGAAACCGGAATATTGAGCGCAAGCAGCACTACTTTGGTGGCTTCAGCACGGTTGATCTGGTGATACGGGCGGAAAGTGTTGTCGGCATAACCATTGAAGATGCCGTTATCTTTCATCAAATCAATGGCTTTGCAGTATGGACTATTCATCGAAACATCCTTGAATCCCGCGCAGTCTGCGGTTGTTGGAAAGCCGATAATCCGGCCGTCCGTATCTACTTCCACATAGGCGGTCTGGACTTCAGATTCACCGGACGAAGTAGTGGCGGTAATTCTGAAGCGGAAAACATTGTCCGGAGCGTAAGTGCCGTAGCTGTATTTTCCGTCCCAGACATCGGCAAAGTTGAAGCTACCGTAGGCGGTTGAATAGTTGTAAACACTGTTGCTGCGGTAAACGTGGTCAACCAGCGTGCGAACGACATTGCTTCCTGGGTCGAGGATTTCTACGGTTACGGTAGCGTTTTTTGGCAGATTGTAATAGGCCGTAGAAGTCTGGCCCAGCTTTGGATTGAAGATGTCCGGCACAATGGTGAGATTTTGGATCAGATTGCCGGTGTTGTTGATGACGGCGCTATGATCGATTCTTAGGGTTGTATACTGGGTGTCGGTGCCGTAGGAATTGGTTGCCTGGATGCGAATTTTGTAAGTTCCATTGGCGAGCGAAGCGACAAAATTGTCCTTGCCGTCCCAGGTCATAAAATGGCTTCCTGCGCCCTGGGTAACATTGTCCATCAGGTGTCTGAGCACGTTGTTATTGAGGTCAAGAATTTCAAGCGTTATCTGCGCCTGTTTGTCGAGCTGAAAATAAATGTTGGTGCTTTGCAGATCAGGGTTGAACGGATCCGGTGAAACGTAAATATTGCTTAGTACCGGCTTTGAATTGGTGCTTGTATAAGTTACGAGTACGCTGCCGCTTTGAACATCGGTGGAACAGGTTGTGCCCGTATAATAGCTTGCATTTGCGGTGAGCTGATAAGTGTAAACTCCATTCGCAACCACCACATTTCCGTCGTTGCGGCCGTCCCAGGTGAGGCTGTAAGTTCCGCTGGTTGAAGCGTAATATGGCGAGGTTGTGGAGTAGAGCGTTCTGATCTGGTTATTGTTCTGGTCAAAAATCTTGGCCGAGATAGTGGCTGAGCGGTCAACATAGTAGGAAACCGTCACTGATTCGCCATTGGATGGATTAAAGGAAGTATTATTGGTGGTGAGATTGGTGATATGGGCCATGCAGCCTGAAGTTCCGCTGACAACATTGATCGGCGAGGTGGAATAAAGTGTTGAACTGACACCGTTTGCAAGAGTTGCTTTAATCGTAAAATTGTAGAGACCGGTAGCAACAATCGAGTTATAAAGGCTGTCGCGGCCGTTCCAGGTTACCGAATTTACAACCCCTGCCGAAGTCGGACCGCTGAGGACGATTGGATTGGAGCCGTTCAAAATCGTCACGATCACCGATGAAACCGCTTTATCAAGGGTGTAGGAAATGGTGGCGCTCTCGCCGTTATAGGGGTTGAACTGGGAAGTAACCGAGGTCAGTGTAATTACCGGTGCTACAACTCCGCCTGTTGTAACATTGATGGTTGAGTTGAAATTCTGGCTGTAAGCCACGCCGGTTAAACCTGCTTTGGTGGCCCTGACCGTAAATGTATAGGTTCCTGGATTGGCGACGGTGCCGTCGGTCTTCAAGCCATCCCACAAAACAGAATTGCTATTCATCTGGGTTGGAGCGCTTAAAGTGCGCACCAGAGTTCCGCCATTTAAAATATCGATGCTAACGCCATCAACAGCGCGATCAAGATTGTAGGAGAGGGTGGTTTTTTCGCCTGCGCCCGGGTTAAAGGTGTTTGGGTTTGCTGAAAGCCCGCTAACCACCGGTACTGTATTTACCGGATTTGCAATAGCGGTGATTATGCCTGAAGCTGTGCCGGTTAAACCGGCTTTGGTGGCGCTGATGGTAAAAGTATAAACACCTGGAGCAACGAGCTGGTTGTTATTGTAGAGAAAACTGCCGCGGCCATCCCAGGTAGTCAGGTTGTTTAAACTTGCGGGCGCGCTCCATTGATTCACAAGATTTGAGCCGAGCATGATTTTGACGCTAACGGTATCAACAGGGTGATCGAGCGAATAATAAATCTGTGCCGACTGGGATGAAGGGTTAAATTGGATTGTGGTAGAGCCTAAAATCGTTACAACCGGTGTGGTGACAGGCGGAGTTCCGGTAACGGTGAAAGTACCGTAAGCATAGCCGGTAAGGCCGGTTCTGACTGCTCTGAGCGTATAACTGTAGCTGCCAGGATTGACGATCTGACCGCCGTTATAAACATTGCTGCCCTGACCATTCCACTGAATGACATTTCCGGATACAGCGGTAGAGCCGATTAAACTTTGAACCAGATTTTGGGAGCTGTCTCTGATTTCCAGATAGACCGATTGCGCAGCGCTATCGAGCGAATATTGCAGCGAAGCTGACTGCGGATTTGCCGCAAAAGGGTTAAAACTGGTGGTTGAGCTTGATAAAACAGTAACAACCGGTACAGCTGGAGCCGAGTAAATAACGATAATCGGCGATGAACTGTTAACAGTTGCGGTGCCGAAAACACTGTTTGTGGCACTGATGGTGAAATTGTAGCTGCCTGCAGGCGCCTTGGCATTGCCGATTTTGGCATCCCAGTCCACATGGTTTAAGCCGATGGCAGTTGAACCTGGAATCGTTACAGTATTGGCGCCGCTTGCAATGGTGATGCTTACGGAAGTAACCGTTCCGGTTGAGTTTGAAAGGTTGTAAGAGATGGTCGATTGATCGCCTTTGGTGATGTCAATCGGCGAGGTGGCTGATAAAATGGTGATTACTGGAGCAGGAACCTGGGTTACAATTGTTATTGGCGACGTAGCATTCGCGGTGTTCACGGCTCCGGCTCTGACAGCTGTAACGCTATAAAAATACTGGCCGGCTGGAAGCGGGCACTGGCCCAGAGGGCAGCCATTCCAGTCAACATAGTTCCAGGCTGGATTTGCGGTGCCGGTAAGGGTAACAATGCCACGATTTTGGCTGTCTTTGATGAGCACATAGGCTGCATCAGCCCCCGTGCTCAGGTAATACCAGAGGCGCGTTTTTTCGCCTATGGAAGGGTTAAAACTTAAAGGGTTTGCGGTCAGCTGCGTAACATCAGGTGCAGGCGCGACTGCCAAAGCAGGTTCAACTGCCGGTATGAGCAGGGCGGCTATAAGCGCCATGGCGCTGAGCTTTTTCAACCAGGTGGATGGCGTTTTAAACATAGGGTGATAGGGTGATAAAAAATTTAAATTTTTGGAATGATTGAGTTGCTCTGGCGGCAAAAGCCTGACTGTGTAACTATCTTTTTGCGTCTTTATTACAAGCAAATTCCTGCTGTACGCGCAATCAAAGGATCGAATCATAAAAGTTTTATTCACAATTGTCAAGAGCATTTTGCGGGGATGCTGGAGTTTGTTCGGTGCCACGACAATCTATCGGCAAGATTTTTGTGTGTTTGGTTTGACAGTGAGCGCAAGTTTTTCTATAGTGGCTGGGCATTTTTCAATTTGATCTCAATCCCGACCCATGCCAGTAATCAAGTCTGCCAAGAAGAAAGCCCGCCAGGCCGAGGCGCATTACAAGCGCAACCAGGCGACCCGCACGGCTGTGAAAACCTACCTCAAAAAGGTTATCACCCTCAGCAAAACCAATCTTGAAGAGGCCAAAAAACTGCTTCCAACAGCTTACAGCGTCATCGACACAGCCCGCAAAAAAAACGTGCTGCACCGCAATAATGCGGATCGCAAAAAATCGCTTATGGCGCGTGCGATTGCAGGCGGACAACATGGCCATAAAAAGGAAACGGCTGAGGTGGCGAAGTAATTCGCAGGGAGTTTGCGGAAAGTGCCCAGGTAGTTTTCGGAGAAGAAACAGGGCCAGAAAACGGCCGAGCGAAGTACGCGGCTTTTTCGTTGTGCGATCCTCACGACTATATTAAACTTCGAAAAGAATCCCTGCGCAAAAGGTGCAAAAAGTTCTTTTACAATTGGGCCTGTAGCTCAGTGGTTAGAGCAGTCGGCTCATAACCGATTGGTCGATGGTTCGATCCCATCCAGGCCCACCAACTGCTCTTGGTAGTTCCCCTAATTGCGGTCGATGATATTAAGGCAGCCATGAAAAGAGTGGAAGAGTCGGGCGGCAAAATTATTGGCGGCCAGAAGCCAGGCGAACCTGACAATATTCAGGGTGTTGGCCTTTATATCTCATTTTTGGATACCGAGGGTAACAGAGTAAGCATTCTCCAGCCGGCTCCCATGACGAACTAAGGATATTGTGATGAAAATGAGAGCAATTCAGGGCTTTTGATATGATTTATGAAAACTTTACTTACCCAAAATTTTTTTGAGCGGCCGACGCTTACGGTTGCGCAGGAGCTACTGGGAAAATTTCTGGTGCGGCGAAATGGCGATTTTGAGACTGCCCTCATGATTTGTGAAGTTGAGGCGTATGACGGTTTTGAAGATCGCGCGTCGCATGCCTATCGCGGCAAAACTGCGCGCACTCGTGTGATGTTTGGTCCGGCCGGGAGATGGTATGTTTATTTTGTTTATGGGATGTACTGGATGCTGAATATTGTCACTGGACCGGCGGATTATCCAGCGGCAATTTTGATCCGGGCTGCGGGTGAATTGGATAGTCCGGGCAAACTCACCAAAAAACTTGGGATCGATAAAAATTTTAATGACAAAACAGCACTGCCGAAAAATGGCTTATGGATTGAAGATCGTAGCGATGCTCCGAGTTTTACATTTCGTAAAACTGCACGCATTGGAGTTGCCTATGCCGGCGCAGAATGGTCGAAAAAGCCCTACCGGTTTGTGATAAATTAGACGGCCTGCACGAGCCGGTGCTGATCGACCAAATTCAAGTTTTTGAAGCGCGCAGAGGTAATCGTAACAGAAACATGCATGCCATCAAGCTGATCGCAAATTAGCTTAATCTGGCTGTCTGGAAATGTTTCCCGCAATTTGGCTTCAAGCTTTTGCTGCATTTAAAGTACTGGATTAGGCGCTTTTTTCGGCACTGGAACTCTTGAAACGAACAGTTTGCCGTTTTGGAGATGGGTTGGATAAAGATTTACGCAATCAAGATATCCTGGCGGGCCGGAGCCATCAACGGTTGAGTATTGCCACTTGTGCCAGGGACAGGTCAGATAACCGTCAATGATTTGGCCGCGTTCGAGCGGGCCTTTCTGATGCGGACAAACTGCAAGCCAGGCGTAAAATTTTTCTTTGATCCGGAAAATTGCTACAGGGATGCCGCCGACCAGAACCCGCCTGCCAATCCCCTCTTTGAAATCTTCGATCTTGCCGACACTGCGATATTCAAAGCCGTTAATTTTGATGCTTTCGGCGGATGCTTCCTGCGCGCGAAGGGTGCGATCCTGGCGGAATTTTACGATCCAGCCGGCAAGATGGGAAATCAGCACAAAGGCGATGAGGGCAATATGCACGACTTGAACGGGCAAAATCTGTGCAGAAAAAAAGGCGATCCAGGAATGGACAATCAAACTCACATATGCGACATAAATCAAAACATGAAATTGTTTCCAGCCGCGCACGTTGCGCATGATTTTGACGATAGGGCCGAATGGCGCAACTGCAAGCCAGAAAAGAATAAACAGTCCGAGCAAAATGTATTGCCAGGTTTCGATCTGCAGATTTTGCGCAAGGTTGACCCAGATGGCGTAGGCCATAATCGGCAGATAGATCGCAAGTGTGGCTGCATGAAAAATTTTCCACTGGCGCGTGGTGATATTTTTTTGGACCCAGTTCCAGGAAGTGACGGCCATGAAAAACATAATTAGCAGGGCAGTGAAGCCAAAAAAAGTGTAAAAGCCAAGAAAAGCGTTGGCAAAAGAGTAGTCGAAATAAGGGCCAAAAAGCAGGGCGAAGTGGGCCAGTCCAAGCAGAAAAGCGCTTACACCCAGATGGCGGCGAAAGCCGTAAAGTTTTTCAACGAGTCTGGAAAAGCGCGACCAGGGGCCGATCAATAAAACCAGATTTAAGAGTGTGAAAGCGGTGATGGAAAAGGTGCGGATGGCAAGAGTGCGCTGGTCAATGGCAGTATCGGCCAGGCCAAAATCGGCTCCACCCCAAAAATACCAGACTGCGGAAAAATCTGCGGCGAGCATGAGCGTGAAAATCGTGTCGTGCCAGGATTTGCAGATCGCGGCAATAAGCGACAACAATACGCATAATCCACAGGCGAAGAGCAGCATGTGGCCATGAATCACGGAAATCATCGGCGCAAGAACCGTGAGCGCAAGCGTTAAAGTCAGCGCAATCGGTGCGAAAAAATTTTTACTGGATTTGCGGGTCAGATGGGCTACTGAATTCATGGGCTGGTGCGTCAATTAAACACAATCACGCGATTTTTATAGATGATCAGCTTGTCCTGCAGATATTTTTCAATGGCAAAATAAAAAACTTTGCTTTCAATGTCGCGGCCCTGTTTTTCCAGTCTGTCAGCGTCAAAACCTTCGCGCACCCGCGAAACGTCCTGCTCGATAATCGGCCCCTGATCAAGTTCAGGAATCACAAAATGACTGGTGGCGCCGATCAATTTTACTCCGCGATTATAGGCATCCTCATAAGGTTTTGCGCCTACAAACGAAGGCAAAAAAGAGTGATGGATGTTGATGATGCGGTTCGGATAATGAGCAATAAATGCGGGACTCAAAACTTTCATATAGCGCGCCAGACCGATAAAATCGGGCTTGTGTTTTTTTAGAAGTTCGAACTGGCGGGCTTCATAACCGGACTCTTTCGTGGAAATATAATGAAATGGAATTGCGTAGCGTTCAGCCACTTTTCGCGATTTTTCAGAATTGGAGATGATGAGCGGAATATCGACATCGAGATTATCTTCACTGTGATCGTAAAGAATTTTTTCGAGACAGTGTGTTGTGGAAGAGGCAAAAAGCGCCAGGGATTTGCGGGTAATGGAACAGCTCACTGAAAACTGCATGTTGAAGCGGTCGGCGATCGGCTTGAACTGTTTGTCGACATTGAGATCGCAGGCATCCTCGTGCGAACTGGTCCATTTGATGCGCATAAAAAGATGGCTGTCATTTTTTTCCACGAGCTGCTGCAGCGAAACAATATTGCCTTTATGCGCACTCACAAAATCGGACACTTCACGCGTGATGCCGGGCTGATCCGGACAGGAAATGAGCAAAATGGAGCGGGCCGGTCTTTTGGAAGCGGGGGTAGTCATAATAATTGGCGGCAGATGGGTGATAAAAAAATTGCCACCTGCGCAGGCAATCATAAATAATTTCGAGCTGAAAGTCTACGAAACCAGTGTGAAAAGATTAAACAGTCTTGCGGCTTTGATCCGTATCAGGCGGAGCCTCAAATGGCTGGTTGCGCCTGTCCTGGTACGCAGTCACACCATGATGCAGTCCCTGGGGGCCTGATTCGCCTTCGCCGTGAAAATGCAACTCATCACGGAAGTAAAAATCACGGCCGGCGATTGTAAATTTTACGGGAACGTCACCAACCTGATGAGTTTCCAACTGTTTTTTGGAAATTGCGCCGAGCTGATTGCGTATATTTTGCGGCAAATCGCTGCCCAGTGGCTCGGCTGTAGATGGAAGCGGTGGCAGCGCAGCGTGAACCTTGGCAATTACTCTTAACGCGCGGGCGCGATCCAAACCAACTGCCTGCTTTTGGGTGCGCCAATCTGGAATCTGTTCTGGTGAAGGATTTGGCGAAAACTGTGCGGGTTCGATTTTAATCGTTTCAGCTGTTGCCGCCGGCCAGGAAGCAGGAATATTCTGAATATAATTTCTGGTTTCTGCGGGCAGGGCAAGCTCGCCGCGAAGATAGCGGTCAAAATTGCCGGGTCCAAAGTTATAGGCTCCAAGCGCATATTGCGCATTGCCGTTATATTTTTTTAAGAGATCGGCAAGCATTCTTGTACCTGCGCGGATATTTTTTTCAGGATCGGCACGATCGTCGGCAGGATTCAGCTGCGATCTGCCGTTGACTGTCTGAAACTCTAAAATATTACCAAGACCGTACTGCCGCGCAGTACCCGGCATAAGCTGCATCAGTCCTCCAGCGTTCCTGGGCGAAACAATGAGCGGCTGATAAGCCGACTCCATTTGAATAACCCTGTGAATCAGGCTCTCAGGTACGCCAAATTCGCCGGCAGCATTTCTGACAGCACGGTTAATGCGTGCGCGCATGCCATCCTGATTTTCCGGATTTGCTTTTGGCGCGGGCGGTTTTAAAATCATTTCAATTGGGCGCGGGCGAGGCGGGTTGGTGCTGGTATCAAGCCTGTTTAGGGAGCGTTTTTTGGGACCTGCGGGTTCAGCGCTAAAACCGGAATAATTATCAATGGTCATGCCATCGCCGACATAAATGCCGACATGTTTGTGGCCCGGCAGCCACTCACCGCTGTTATCGTGTTGTCCAGTAAGCGGAGCCCAAATGACAACATCACCCGGCTCGGGCTGTTCATTTGGTTTTGCCTGTTGCCAGCCGTTTTCGGGTTTTTGCAGGGTCGTTGCCAGCTCATCGACTGAGGCAATGGGACCGTCAATGCCTTCGACCTGTGCGTAGCGCAAAATGTAACTTGCAACCCAGGCGCAACCAAAGCGGCCTTTTTCCAGATAAGGAACAGTTTCAAAATCGTGTTTGATTTCCGGACTGTTCAGCATCGCATACGCTCCTTCAACAATATTTTTGCGCAGCTCAGCGAGATTTTCGGCATGTTCAATGCGGTAGCCCGCTGCAGCGCTAAAAGCAGTGCTTTCAAAACCGTTGCCGGTTCTTCGCCCAAGAATGCCAAAATTCTGGCCAAGCGTTTTGGTGAAACCGATTTCGGTCTGTGGCGGATTAAGCCCGCGCGCAAGCTGAAGATAGGCGGCATCAAGATCGATTTGATACTGGCGGGCTTTTTTGATGGCTGCGGCTTTTTGTTCGGGGGCGGAATCGGCGCGTGTCTCTGCGACTGTGCCTGTCTCTGCGACTGTGCCTGTGGCTGGGGCAAAATCGACAATTTCAAGCGGTTTGATTTTGTAGCCGTCAAAAATCGGAATATAACCTTGGGCATCAAAATATCCGACACGCCCATCGCGAACTTGCCAGTCGCCTACCCTGGTTTGACCCTGCGGATCGCGAATTTCGACTTTGCGGACGGACGGCGGGAAAAGATGGCCGGCGCCAATGCCGTCAAAAACTTTTTTATTGCCGTGCGAGTCAAAAACAAAAGTGCCGTCCTTTTCTTTGCTGAGGTAGAGCGCTGCGAGACGGACGTAGCGCTCCGAGCCAATGTCGTCTTTTGACAAGCCGAGACGTATTTCGGCTGTAGCCCTGGCGTCTTCCAGTGGATTTAGGCGCGATTTTTTATCAAGATTTTCGGCCTGAAGCATGAGTTTTGCTTTTTCAGCCTTGTCAAAATTCGTGAAGCGCTCGACAAAGTTTTCAAAGGAGAGCGGCTGGTTCTGCCCGTTTTCAGCGAGTTCTTTGCGGTCAGGGCTTTTATTTTTGAAGGCCATGGGTCGACTTTTATGATCCTGGTATTTTAGCACATTTTGAGCGGTTTTTGGAGCCGGAATTGACAACAGGCCGGTTTCCCCTTATCTTGAAGCCACTTTTAAAGCTTATTTATGGGGAAAAATACGGCTCAGATTCAAGCTCAGACACGGGCGGTACGCGAAATCGTCAAGGCGTCCTCGACTCTCGCCATTAAAAATCTGCACGTGGCTGTTGAAGGTAAGGAGATTATTCAGGGACTGGACTTGACTATTCGCTCCGGCGAAATTCATATCATCATGGGGCCGAATGGTTCGGGCAAAAGCACACTGTGTTACGCATTAATGGGCCATCCGAAATATAAAATTACGGAGGGAGAGGCGTGGTTAAAAACGGACGCGGATTCAGCGGATTCAGCGGATTCAAATGGGCAAAACATTTTAGAAATGAGTCCGGACAAGCGCGCGCAACTTGGGCTGTTTTTGGGTTTTCAGTATCCGCGCGAAGTGCCAGGTGTGACTTTTGGGAATTTTTTGCGGACGGCTTGCAATGCTTTGATGAAGGCGCAAAATTTTGAAGCGAAATCCATTGGCCCCGTCCAGTTTTTGCCGGTAGTGCAAAAAGGGATGGATGCGCTAAAAATGGATCGTAAATTTATCGGACGCGGCGTGAATGAAGGATTTTCCGGCGGTGAAAAGAAACGGGCCGAGATCGTGCAGATGGCTGTACTCAAACCAAAAATTGCCATGCTCGATGAGATCGATTCCGGTCTGGATATTGATGCTTTGAAGGCGGTGGCGCAGGGAATTCAAACTGTTTTTGAACAGACGCAGATGGGCGTGATGCTCATCACTCACTATCAAAGAATTTTAAATCATCTGACGCCGCATTTTGTGCACGTGATGGTTGGCGGGAAAATTGTGAAGTCTGGCGGCAACGAGTTAGCGCACGAACTCGAAAAAGGCGGATATGAAAAGTATGTTAATTATAAATTATGAATTATTAATTATTAATTATAAATTAAAAAGTGCCCAATCAAACTCAAGAAAAATTAGCGAAAAAATTGGACCAGTATGAGTTTGGGTTTCACGTGGATTCCAAACCGGTCTTTAAATCTGAAAAAGGTTTGACCGAAGAGATTGTCAGATCCATTTCTGCCCATAAGAAAGAGCCGGAATGGATGCTCGATTTGCGCCTCAAAGCTCTGAAAATTTATCATGCCAAACCCATGCCAATCTGGGGCGGCGATTTGAGTGGAATCGATTTTGATAACATTCACTATTACATCAAACCTTCGGATCGACCGATGCGCAGTTGGGATGATGTTCCTGCCGAAATTAAGGATACGTTTGAGCGGTTGGGTGTGCCGGAAGCGGAGCGGAAATTTTTATCCGGAAGTGGTGCGCAGTTTGAATGTCTCGCGGCTGATACTATGGTTTTTACGAATCCGGGTTTAAAACGAATTGCCGATATAAAAAAAGATCAATATGTTTACTCTCTTGATGAAAAAACTAAAAAAATTGTAAGAAACCGAGTTAAAAGGGTTGTTTGCAAGGGTGAAAGACCTGTTTTTGAAGTTTCAGTTGCTGGCAGAAAGGTTAAGGCGACTCAAAATCATCCATTTTTAGCTATGACTGCGATCACGAAAGCAGGAAAAGTGCGGAGAAACTTTGAAGCCAAATGGCTTTATTTAAATGATTTAAAATCAGGTGACTATATTGCTATTGCTAAAAATATTCCAGATAACGGTCAACCTTATCGATTACCAAAATTGGAATTAGAAAAGATTTATGCAGGAAAGAATCAAATTAAATCATATATGTTTTTTTCTAATAAGAAATTTCTTGTTTCACAAAAAAATCTTCAGGTACCAAAATATAGTAATGAAGATTTATTGTGGTTTTTAGGCCTTTATTTAGGTGATGGCTGTACGAATAGAAAAAGAAAAGATGGCGATAGATGTATTATAGATCTGGCTATTCCTAAAAAAGATTCTTTGTGTCAAAAAAAACTGCAAAAAATCGTACAGAAAGTTTTTCGTTATGATTTAAAAGAGGAAAAAGATATTTATAGAATGCGCATTCATTCTTTGCCATTGACCCAATGGCTTTTAAATTTAGGTTTTTCCGGATCAGCTAAAACTAAAAAACTTCCAAATTGGCTTTACTCTCTGCCTAAAAGTCAAAAATTAAGTTTTATTGCAGGATATATAGATTCTGATGGTTATGTTCGAGATGATAAAAAAAATAGTGATGCTATTATTACAAGTGCTAACAAACAGCTTCTAACTGAAATTCAAAAATTAGCGATTGGTTGTGGGTTAAATACTTCTGGTGTTTTTGAATTTAAAACCAAATATATTTATAAGGAAAAAGAAAAAATAATGATCGGTTATAGAATATTATTGACCGGGGATCTTATGCCTTTAAAAGGTTATTCTTTAAAAGTAAAAAAAAGTTTTAAACCTAGAAAATTTTATCATGCTTATAATAGCTATGATGGATCACCTTTAGACTTTCATACGAGCAATGAAATGGGCTTTGCAAGTATTAAAAGTATAGAGCCTGCTGGAAATGAAGTTGTCTATGACATAGAAGTAGAAAATAGTCACAATTTTATTGCTGAAGGAGTTTTTGTGCATAATTCCGAAATGGTCTACCACAATCTTGCGGAAACTCTTTCCAAAAAAGGTGTGATTTTTGAAGGTACAGATGCGGCATTACAAAAATATCCGGAATTTTTCAAAGAGTATTTTGGAACAATCGTGCCACCTGGCGACAACAAGTTTGCGGCTTTAAATTCAGCAGTGTGGTCTGGCGGATCTTTTATTTATATTCCGAAGGGCGTGCACATTGAACTGCCGTTGCAGGCGTATTTCAGAATCAATGCCGAAAATATGGGGCAGTTTGAAAGAACGCTTATTATTGCGGACGAAGGGTCGTCGGTGCATTATGTCGAAGGTTGCAGCGCGCCAACTTATTCTGCAGATTCACTGCACTCTGCAGTGGTTGAAATTATTGTGAAGAAAGGCGCGCGCGTGCAGTACACCACGATTCAAAACTGGTCGAATAATGTCTACAATCTGGTGACGAAACGAGCGATGGCCTACCGCGATGCCACGATGTTCTGGCTGGACTGCAATTTGGGATCAAAGCTGACGATGAAATATCCGAGCGTGATTATGCGTGAGCCTGGGGCGAAAGGCGAAGTTTTATCGGTGGCGTTTGCGGGCAAGGGCCAGCACCAGGATGCGGGCGCGAAGATGATTCATCTGGCGCCGAATACTTCTTCGACCATTACTTCAAAATCCATCAGCAAGGGTGGCGGTCGAACTTCCTACCGCGGTTTGGTGCGTGTTACACCTGGCGCGAAAGATGTGAAATGCCGCGTGGTGTGTGATGCGCTCTTGTTGGATCCGGATTCGCGTTCGGATACGTACCCAACCATGGATGTGCAGGAGGACAATGTTTCGATTGCGCACGAGGCAACGGTGAGCAAGATTGGCGAGGAGCAGCTGTTTTATTTGATGTCGCGGGGACTGAGCGAACAGGAGGCGGCGACCATGATTGTGAACGGTTTTATTGATCCGATCATCAAAACCCTGCCGATGGAGTATGCGATTGAGATGAACCGGCTGATTGAGCTAGAGATGACGGGGAGCGTGGGATAATTAATAATTAAAGATTAATAATTAATAATTTATGGTTGCGACGATTGAAAAAAAATCAACTTCTCTCCCCTACTTTGCCGGTTTCCTGCCTGCGGCTGGCCTGCTGCCTGCGGAAATTACGATCAGGCGCGGGGAAGAAAAAACGCTGGTGTTTTCAAAATTGCAAAATGCCCTCGTGCGCGTGGAAGAGGGCGCGAAACTGATTTTTGTTTTAGTGGCGACTGAAGGCTGGGCCGAGTTGGCTCAGATTACGTTTGAACTGACGGGACGCGAAGCAGAGGTAAAATTTTTGGGTTTTATTGTGGGCGCCCAGGACCATAAATTTCCGTTCGAAACGATTTCCAGGCATCTGGTCCCGCAGACCAAAGCTCATTATTATTTGAAAGCTGCAATGTTTGGCAGTTCGATCGTGGATTACAAAGGCAATATTATGATTGCAAAGGAGGCGCAATTAACTGATAGTTATTTGGCCCATAATACGCTGCTGCTTTCGCCACAGGCGCGGGCGCGGACGATTCCGGCTCTGGAAATAGAGGCCGATGATGTGAAGGCCGGCCATGCGGCAACGATTGGCAAAGTGGATGATGAGCTGATGTTTTATTTGACCAGTCGCGGAATTAGTCCCAAAGAAGCCGAAGAAATGCTCATTCAGGGATTTTTTGCGGACTACCTGCGAATGATTCCCGATGAAAAGCTGCGCGGGCAAATTGGCGAGTTTCTGGAACAGTCAATTCCGACATAAAGCAAATGGAATTGCTTTGCTGTTTTTGCTCATTACAATAACATTACATTTTATTTCTTAATTTATTTTCTATGCATCATCAACAAAATGGAGGCTGCGGATCAGATGGCTGTGGCTGCGGCCATAATAATCATGGCGATCAAAAGGCAATCCAAAAAGCCGAAGCATGCGCATGCGGGCGCGAAGGCGGCTGCGCATGCGGGCGCGAAGGCGGCTGCGCATGCGGGCGCGAAGGCGGCTGCGCATGCGGGCGCGAAGAAAGCTGCAGCGGAAATTGCCAGTGTGAAAAGGAAAAAGTCATGGCTGGCAGCGGTTGTTGCGGTGGAAGCTGCTGCGGGAGTGATTGATGAACCAAATTTAACATTGTATATTAAATTTGGATTGATTATAATGAGATGGCTTGATAATCAATGCTTTCATGTTTCAACGGCTCATTCAAGATTTTTTTCTTCAATCTGTAAAAACCTTTCCAGTAGTTATTATTACCGGTGCGCGCCAAACTGGTAAAAGTACGCTTTGTAAAACGCTTTTAGCAAAAACCCATCAGTATGTTTCGCTGGAAGACCCCGATATTCGAAGTCAGGCTATCAATGATCCACGCACTTTTCTTCAAAATTATCCAGCTCCTGTTATTTTTGATGAAATTCAATATGCTCCTGAACTTCCAAGTTATATTCAAACCATCGTTGATGAGCACAGAACCAGTTATGGACAATATATTTTAACCGGATCGCAAAATTTTCTGTTCATGCAGCAGGTATCGCAGTCACTGGCCGGGCGGGCGGCACTGCTCAATCTTTACCCCTGTTCAGTGGAAGAAATCGATGGGAAAAAAGCCAAACCCCGCTCCAGTCCTCATGATACGGCGGACTGGATTTTGCGTGGCGGTTATCCTGAACTTCGGGCACGGCCAGAACTTGACCGTCGCACCTGGTGTGGAAGCTACATCCAGCTTTATCTGGAAAGAGATGTAAGAAATATTGTGAATATTGGAGATTTGACGGTATTTGAAAGATTTCTGCGCCTGGTTGCCATGCGAACCGGACAGATTTTAAGTGTGAGTGATCTGGCCAGGGATGCTGGAATCAGCGTTCCGACTGCTTCCCGCTGGCTATCAGTTTTACAAGCCAGCTACCAGGTTTATTTATTGCCTCCGTTTCATGCCAATATTTCCAAACGTCTGATTAAATCACCCAAAATATATTTTGGCGATACGGCTCTGGCTTCATACCTGATGGGCATTCATGAAACTTCCGTTCTGCTGGAAGGGCCATCAATGGGTGCGCTTTTTGAAACCGCGGTGATACTGGAACATCTGAAATGGGCCAGTTTTTCAGGGGTAATGCCGTCTTTTTCTTATTTTCGGACCAAAGATGGTCTGGAAGTGGATCTGGTAATTGAAAAAGGACAAAAACTCTATCTTCGGGAAATCAAATCTGTAAGAACTTTATCGGTTGATTTGGCTCAAAATCTGCTGAAATCCGCTGATCTTTTAAAAAAATCTTCAGCCAAAATAATTCTGGCGCCCGTAGAGAAATCTTTTCAACTGAAAAGTGATGTGCAGGTTAAGCCGTGGCAGCGAGTGGAGTTTTAATACAAGATTCAAGAGGCCAAGAGTTTTTGAGAGAGAGAAATTATTCCAGGAAGGAGCGAGAACCGAGATTAGCACTATCAGGATAAGCGTCGTGCAGGTAGAGCCGACCCGCAGCATCATTACGATAGAGGCTAGCAACGCCGCTATTTTTATAAATATGATCTGGTGACTGGCTAAAGCCCTGTTTATCTGGTTGTTTTCCCTCTTCGTGCTGCAGAGCGTACCGAATTAAATTAGCTGATAAAGGCAAATATTTCATACCGCTCATTGCCCTAGTTTGAAGCCATTGCTGGTTTTCCTGAATTTGATGTGGAAGCATCCAGCTTTTCAGCCGGAACCTTCTCCAAATTCCGAACACGTAGTTTCTCCCCTTTTTCTATAGTTTTGCAGGGAAAAGCAGGCGTACCCGCTTTTACATTACCTCAAAACAGTTTGTATTTTACCGGAATTAACCAAGAGTACAAGGGGCAAGAACCCAAGATTTATTGAGAGAAACCACCGAGGGCGACGCGAGACCCGACATAAACACGAGCATAAAGAGGATAGCAGACGTCCAGAACGAACCCGCAATGGCCAGGATTAGGAAGGAAGTCCGCAAGAGGAACGCCGCCATCAGATAAAAGGTGATCGGAAAATCTTGTTACAGTAGCTTTATCGGGGATAGAAGGATCAATTCTTTTATCTGCAAAGCTTGCAGACAAGCGCTCCTTAAAGCGCCCATTTCCACCAAGATTGTCTACACCCTGTGCCAATCTTGTTGCAACAAATAACCAATACGCTGCAGAACCAAGGAGCTTTGTGCCATTTGCTAAAGTAGGGTCTGTAAAATATTTTGTGTAAATGGGTTAAAGTAAAAAATGTAACTTTAATCCTTAACCCATTTAACACATGAAAATTCTCTCATACGAAGAGTACCAGGAAAAGGTCAAAAATCTCAAAACGTCAAAAGACGTGA
>OBEQ010877251.1_pt1 | contig 29221 bp, 26 predicted proteins | sample 1670901 | NCBI WGS metagenome assembly OBEQ01 (sample SAMEA104232315, study PRJEB22302) | groundwater metagenome | biome: forest; feature: aquifer; material: groundwater | place: USA | collected 2011-08-07 | depth 5.4 m
GTCTCCGGTAATGTCGGGATTGGAACCAGTAGCCCTGTTCAAGCACTCCATGTACAAGGAACAGAGTATGTGAGTGGCAACCTGGGGATTGGCACATCCTCTCCTGGAGCAAGCCTTGCTGTGGCAGGAGGAGCATTAATTGGATACTCTGGTACCCAAGTTGCGCCAAGCAATGGGCTTGCCGTCTTTGGCAACGTTGGAATTGGGACAACCAGCCCACAATACAAGCTTGATGTTGCAGGAGGAGGACGGTTTAGCTGCGGAAATTCCACATGGAACACGGGTCCAGCGACCACATGTTCTGACGTTGCCGAAGTATATAGTACGGACGAACAGTTGGATAAAGGAGATGTTATTCGTATCGTAAGCGAAGGAAAGGTAGGTAAGACAACAGGCGCATATGACGCTATTATCGGGGTCTACTCAACAAGTCCAGGGCTGCTTGTTGGTGGTGATGCTAAAATTGGTGGCGGCGAACAAGCAGTTAATCTTCCGCAAGGAATGGTCCCTGTCGCACTTGCTGGTCGGGTGCCAACAAAAGTTTCAACAGAAAATGGGTCGATTGGCGTTGGCGATATTCTTACCGCATCATCTATACCGGGTGTTGCTATGAAAGCTACAAAAGCAGGACCAATATTAGGGTCAGCGCTTGAGGCATATTCTGGTAAAGAAATTGGAAAAGTGATGGTATTTGTACAATCTGGTTACTTCAATGGCTTAAAAACCAAAGATCTCTTGGCAGGCTTACAACTGGATAGTACAAATTATGGAATAACTCAGGGAGTAACTAGTCAACAGCCTGACCTTGCAACCCTCCTTCTTGCTCAGTTTATTGCTCAGAAAGAACAGCTTGCCCACAAAAATGATGCTTTATCTGAGATTACTACTGATAGAGTAGCAGCAGGGCTAGAAGTTGTAACACCTAAGGTTCTTGCCAGTGAAATAACAACAAAGTCATTGTCTTCAAAAGAGAATGAAGATCTTCTTGTACAAATTGGCAATAGTAGTCAACTTGTTCTTCAAGGGAAACAGTCGACAAGTCCAGCAGTAACTATTGATAGTTTGGGTAATGCGGTTTTTGCAGGAAACATTACTGCCAAAAAAGTGAAAGCAGACAGTATCGAGGGATTGCAAGTCATTACCGATAATTTAGTCAGCTTAAGTGACCGAGTAAATGGTTTGTCTGTACAGACGCAAAATACAGACAAAACTGCGTCGCAAGCAAGTACTCCTTTAGGACAGACGCTCAGTCTCGTAAACCTTTCTGTCCAACAAGCGCAGGTTGGTCTCGATATGACAGTTGTGGGTAAAGTAAATGCCAACGGAGGACTCGTTGTGAGCGGACCTTCAGAGTTTAAAGCAAATACGCTTTTTGATACGCTTGCCGAGTTTGTTGGAAGCGTTATATTCCGAGGAGACGTCAGCTTCTTAGGACGTCCAACGTTTAACAAAGACACAGCTGGATTTGCGGTTGTCAAAAAAGGAGCAGACGCGGTGTATGTTCCTTTCCAGCGAGCATACGATCAGAATCCAGTTGTTTCTATTAGCATCACGCTGCCGAAAAATGCCGACCAGGGAAACCAGACAGCTCTTGAGCAAGCAATCTTAACGGGAGATATTAACTATATTGTGACAAGTCTTGTACCAAACGGATTTGTTATTAAGCTTAATAAACCAGCGCCAGCAGATACCACCTTCTCTTGGACTGCGCTTTCGGTAAAAGACACAGCAGTAATAAATACATCATCGACGACAACCACAAGTCAGCCAACAACGGTGACAACCGCGCAGCCTTCGCCTTCCGTAAGTCCAGCCGTATCACCAGCAGCGCCAACAGGAACGCAAGTGCCTACAGTAATTCCATCACCCTCAGTAACCCTATCACCAGCACCTACCGCTTCTCCTGCGCCAAGTGTTTCTGTTACACCCAGCGTCTCTCCTGCACCATCAACGGTTTCTTCACAGACTTCAATAGTGAGTCCCACACCAATCGTATCGCCATTTTTAACACCGACACCAACATCAACGCAATAGAGATAACTTCCATAAATGTCTAAAATATGCTATAGTTGTTTTTGCAGATGAATGAGAAAAATTTTTTAACTGACACTTTCTCGACGTACAATACCAGAAAGGTAAAAAATAACCTGCTTCTTATCTGCGTTGTTGGCATACCTATTTTAGTTGCAGTCTGTTTTTTTTTCTATCAAACGGCAAAAAATCAGCAACAAAATAACCCTGCGGCAATGCAGAAAACAGCGGTGGAACAAGCCCAAAAATTAGCAGATGAAATAGGAAAACTCATGGTGCTTCCCACAGATGAAATCCCAACTGTTGCTACAGTAACCGATATTAGCAAGCTAGCGGGTCAGCAGTTTTTTAAAAATGCAAAAAATGGCGACAAGGTGCTTATTTATACGAAAGCGAAGAAAGCAATTCTTTACGATCCCGCTATCCATAAAATAATAGAGGTTGGTCCAGTGAATGTGGGTCCTCAGGCAACGCCGTCAATTCAAGCAAAAGTCGCATTGCGAAATGGTACAACAGTGCCTGGTCTTGCCGCAAAAACAGAGCAGATGTTTCAAAAAACATTTCCAGCAGTGGCTATTACAACAAAAGAGCAAGCAAAAAAAACTGACTATGACAAAACAATTGTTGTTGTGTTAAATGATAGCGTAAAAAATGTTGCTTCAGATATAGCTACCACACTGAATGTGACATTAAGCAGTTTGCCAACAGGAGAAATAAAGCCTTCTGGGGTAGATATCCTCATTATTCTGGGTAAAGATAGGCTCTAAATTCTGCGTATCCCATTGGCGGAGGATTGTGGCTTACGTTTTTTTTACGCCCAGCCAACGAACTCTTTACCTGTGTTGCGGGGCTGGGAGTCGCGCCCAGCCTGTGAGATTATGAGCCTCACGTGCACTCTACACTACCCCGCGCGTTTGTTTAGTATACCATTTGATTTACGCATGGTCAACCTGCTATACTTTAGTCTATTCCTCGGTTCAAAATTCGAAGAATTTTGCAGAGGAGAAGCCGATCGAGAATTTTGAAATTCGAGCTTCATGCGAGAATGAAAAATACAGATCGTGCTTCGACGAGCCAGGGTAGCTCAATGGTGGAGCACAGCATTCATAACGCTGCGGTTGTGGGTCCGATCCCCACCCCTGGTACAAAAATGTATTACGTATTATGCATTAAGGGATAAGGGGAATTTTCGTTCTCCCATAATACTTACTGCTTGCCCCATAATACATCTTAAAAGAAGAGCCTAAGCCACTGCTGCCAGTTTGGCAACACTTTTCCCCCACTAACTTCTATTTTCCCATCCGACACCGCTTGCACAAGCTTTGGGTCAAGCATTACACGCTCCTCCCCCGGCTTTTGCAGAAACAATTTATTCCTGGCCTCTTTTTCGGTAAATCCCTGGCTTTCTACAACCGCAAGCTGCTGTTTTAGCTTTGTATTTTCCTTTTTTTCACCCTGTAATTCTTGCTCTGCTTCTACCAGTAAATCGTGTTTTTGCCACAGCGAATAGATAGAACGGACCAGGCTTTGTATAATAAATAGGGACAGAACAAGAATAATCAAAAATATGGTTTTTCTCATGATTTTCTGCTAATTTCTATTTTCGTGCTTGACTTCTTTTTCTGGGCATGATATTATAGGCTCTTATGAACGACAAACAGGTAAAATTACGCGATGCTCACAAGCAATTTGGCGATTTTTTAAAGGAAAAAAAGCATTCTATGGCTACTATCGTAGCATACGGAAAAGACATTGACCAGCTTATTTCTTTTTTGGAAGAATTGCAAAAAAATCACGTCCACGAAGTCACCAAAGACGACTTGGATGCGTTTTTTGCCAAAATGACCAAAGGTGGGTACACACCCAAATCTATTTCGCGAAAACTCAATTCTACCCGCACGTTTTACCGGTTTTTAAAGGTAAACGAATATATAACAGACGACCCATCTTTGCTTGTTGCTCACCCTAGGTACGAACTTGCAGCTCCCAGGGTTTTTACTCCTATGGAATACCGCGCGCTTCGGGATGCAGCAAAAGATGACCCCAGAATGTTTGCTGTTATCGAAGTATTGCTCCAAACTGGTATTCGTATTGGAGAATTAGCGGCACTTCGCCTGGAAGATATCCAAAATGAAACTCTAAAGATTATTACCTTTGAAAAACACGAAGAACGCTTAGTTCCCCTTAACCGACCTGCAAAAGACGCATTAAAACGATACCTCGCAGTAAGACCAAAAACAGACAACGATCGGGTGTTTGTAACTAAATCGGGCAGGCCATTTTTAATTCGAAATATCCGTACAGCGGTAGAGAGATACTTCCGATTGGCCGAGGTTAAAGACGCCAAGGTAAACGATTTACGGCACACGTTTGTCGCCCACCATATAAAACATGGTGTGTCGCTTGTGATGCTTTCCAAAATCATAGGACACAAACGCATTTCCACAACCGAACGGTATTTGGATTACATTAAAGAAGAAAAAAAACAACCCAAAGAATCCACCCAACTTTTGGAATTATAAGATGTCCTCATTCTGAATTTTAGATTCTGAATCCTATATTATCTTGTGAACCATTCTTCTAGAATCTTTTTTGCAACAGGAGCTGCGACGTTGGAACCTTCTCCAGAAGACTCAGCGAGCACCGTAACAACAATCTGTGGGTCATATGCCGGCGCAAACAATGTTATCCATGCATGGGGCATGGTTTCTTCTGTACCATGTTGTGCAGTCCCCGTTTTACACGCAACACTCACTCTTCTATAATCTTTAAGCGAGGCAGATGTTGTGGCCTCGAGCACTGCCAAAAAATTCTTTCCGTCAATTGGTAACTTTGCATTTTTCACTTTAAAATCAAATAATGACCATGCAACCCCACCCGTACTACACGATTCAATCATGCCTTCATGAATTAACTCATGTGTTTTTTGACTAAGAATATTCGTCCTTATTGGTTTATTGGTAGTATTTGTAGTATTGGTAGTATTCTTTAGCAACCGGGGTTGGTAAAGCATTCCACCATTTGCTATTGCCTGAGTCCAACCATTAACTTGTAAAGGTGTGGTTAAAAGGTATCCCTGTCCAATGCCATAATGGTACGTATCCCCAAGATACCACTGTTCCCCAATAACTTTTTTCTTCCAACTATCATCTGGCACAACACCTGTTGCTTCCCCCGCAATATCTATGCCCAGTTTTTGCCCAAGCCCAAACTTTTTTGCCATTGTTGCCAGCCTATTCACCCCCACTGCCTCGGCAGTTTTATAGAAAAAAATATCGTTCGACCGCTTTATTGCCGAAACTACATTTAATTCCCCGTCTGTTCTGCCATATTGCAAAAAGTACCAGCTCCCAAACGAAAATTCCCCAAGATGCAATGTTCCTGTGTCGTTGACAATAAAATGTTCGTCTATTGCACCGCTTTCCAATCCAGCTGCTGCAACAACCAGTTTAAATGTAGACCCAGGTGGATATGTCCCGCTTATTGCTCTATCCAAAAGAGGTTGATTATCCCCATCTAATAATACTTGCGAGATTTGTGTATACGCGCTATCACTTGCTACTTTATATGTTTTCCCTAAAGTAAACACATTTGGATCAAACGAAGGTTTGGATACAAGGGCTACAATTTCTCCTTGCGGTGTGGACACAACAACTGCTCCCTTTTTTATATCCCGCATAGCTTTGTATGCTGTCTGCTGCAACTTTGCGTCGAGCGTTGTGGTAATATTGCGCCCTGCAACCGGATCTTGCTTTCCTAATGTGCGCATTTCTTTTCCCATTGCATCTACTTCCAAAAGCTCTTTTCCGTCTTGGCCCCGGAGCTGTTCTTCGTACTGTTGTTCTATCCCTGTTTTTCCAACGATGTCTCCCGAATTATATGTGCGAAGCGTTGGAGCATCCAGTTCTTCTTTTGTAATCTGTCCAATATATCCCAACACATGCGCAAACGCATCTTTATACGGGTATTGCCGAAGATTGTCTACTTCTATATTTTTTTCTCCCCTAGCAATTTTTTCTGTTGCTTCTTCGTTTGCAAGAAGCACTATTTTTGCTTGATCTGAGGATCCATGCTGTTCTTGTCTAAAACCGGGAATATTAAATACAAGAGGCGTGCCATTGCGGTCAAAAATTATCCCACGGGGGGCATGAATAACTGTTGTCCTAACTCTATTACTGTTTGATAAATTCGTATAGTACTTTCCCTGAAACAGGGTCACAGACAACAAACGAATAACAAGCAGCCCAATCAAAAAGATAAGCGCAAAAGGCAGCAAAAAAACGCGCATCGACCGCTTCCCAGAACCTTCTTCGTAGTTTCGGGAACTACGCCGCTCGCTTCTAACAAAATCAGGAAACGCAAAACCCTCTATGGTCTCACGAGAGGAAAATCGAGGCTTCATTGGGTAGGCCCGGCAGGGATCGAACCTGCAACCCTCAAGATATAAGCTTGATGCTCCACCATTGAGCTACGGGCCTAAGTGGAGTTATTATACCAAAAGGTATGGAGTATCAAAAGTACCAGAAATATCAAAGCTATCAAGAGGTAGATAACCCTATAATCTTGCACGTTGAGATATTTCGGCTTCCACAACCGCTGCGTCGCGGCCGTACTTAAGTCTGGAGAGTTCGCGGATAAGTTCTGCGACTCGGGGATTTTCTGCAGCCTTTTCTTTGGTCAGATCCCGTGTTAAATCCATAGAAAATGGCGACACTGGCTCGGTATTTACAATTGTTTTTATATACGCATTAAAGCGTTCTATGTTAATTAAATCTGCTTCCGTAAACGTTGGCTGGAATTCGTGCTGCAAATAATTTGCGTCGGTAACGCCAACTCTAAATGAGACTACAGAGCCGACATTCCCAAAAATAGCATTTTTCACTTCTTCTTCCATTTGCCCAATAAACTGGTTCGCAACAACTAAATTAAGCTTGTATTTTCGGGCTTCAGACAATATTTGGGCAAAATCTGGGGTAGCAAAGTTTTGAAACTCGTCAACGTATAAAAAGAAATCTTTGCGCTGTTCTTTTGGTATATTTTGTCTGCTCATGGCTGCAACCAAAATTTTGGGAACCAAAATAAGCCCCAAAAAGCTAGAATTTTCTTCTCCTATTTTTCCTTTTGCTAAATTAACTAACAAAATCTTTTGCTCGTCCATAACTTTTCTAAAATTAAATGCACTGTCCGATTGCCCAATAATATTTCGAATCATTTTGTTTGTAACAAACCGGCCAAATTTGGAAACAATGTAATCCAACACTTCGGATTTATGAAAGTCGCTTGTCTGCGCAATTTGGTCTGTCCAGTATCTGCGAATAATAGGGTCTTGCACTTTTGGTAATAATTCCTGCACATATGTAGCATCTGTTAATATCCGAACAACTTCAATAAACGTACTACCCTTTTCGTACATAACTGTTAACATTGCGTTTCGAATCGCATGTTCAAACCGGGGACCAATAATACCCGTTTTATTTGGATCAAATAATTTGTACATGAGACCGATGATGGACGACACAACATAGTGCTTTTGCTCTTCTGTTTCTGCTTCCAGCATGTTAAATCCCATGGGGCGACTGGTGTCGGACGGGTCAAACAAAATAACATCCTCTGCGCGTTCTGGTGGAATCATAGGCAACATGTCTTCGATTAAATCTCCATGGGGGTCAATTACTGCCAACCCATGCCCAGACCTAATGTCTTGCATAATCATGTCCTTTAAAAATTCCGATTTACCAACCCCGGTTTTTCCAATAATGTACATGTGTCTGCGCCTGTCGTCCAAACTTAAAAAGACAGGTTTGGACAAACCCCGATACGTGCTTTTACCCAAATAAAGGCCACTTGTTGGAATCGTCGCTGGTGCTGGTGCGCGTTTTGCGCTCATCCAATAAATATTTGGGGTAGTAATACTTTTATTAGGAAAGTGGAAAATGGTTGCCAATTCTTCGCTTGACATAACTGCTGTTTGGCCGCGCATTGGCATATAGCGGTACAAAAAATCGGTTAGGAAAAAGCTTTTTAGGCGATGTTTGTTTTTCTTAAACCCGTTTACTCCTTCAAACTGGGAAAACGTGCCAACGATATTAGATAAATGCGCGTTTGCCGATTCTTGCGTGCTGGACGAGACAACAATACGGACAACAACACTAAACCCGGGTTTACTTATTTTGTTTTCTATTCCTTCCAGTTCTTTGCTGTCTGCCGAATATTTAGCAGTTTCCGGGTTTGCTTCTGTTTTTTTTGTTTTTGCAACAAAACTTCTTCCCATTTTTTTCCATTTTCCGTTCGACGGAGCAACCATAACCTGGATTGCCGCTCCTTCTCCTTCTGTCATTTTCGCAAGCACGGATGTTAACGAAGATATTGGGTCAACAGGTAAATCTTTATATACTTTTATTGGCTCGTAATTTGCTTTTTTTAGTTTTAACGACGCAAAGGCAACTTTGCCAGTTTGCGAAAAAATATTGTATTCGTTTCCAACCAAGTATTCTGCTTTTTGCTTTGCTGCTTGTTCTTCCACAACTAAAATATCTGCATCCGGGTACGCCCCGTTTATTTGTTTTTCCACTAAATCCCGAAGCTTATTTGGCACATGCACATAAAACCGAATGTCCCCGGGTAATCCAACAATTTCAAACGAAATATGGGGTTGCCTATGAAAAAACGAAAATTTACCGATCTTATGAATTGATGCAAGGGAAGAAAAAAGTTGTTCTGCTGCGTCTATTTTTATTTCGTTATCCCGTGCTACCGCAACTTGCAACAATACCGAATGCATTGCTTCTTCTTCCCTGTCTTTATACCGCATCCACAAAACAAATACATACCCAAACCCCCACAATCCCGCCAAAAATGTTATGGCCAAAATTAGCCCGATACTAAACGAAATTGCAAACGCCCCAATATTGTCCGGTGTAAACAGTTCCATAATTTATTCTACCCTTCTTGTCATTCCCATGCTCCACTACGAAGTAGACAGTCCCCTTGGGGGGAAAATGGGAATCTATATAATATAATAGATTCCCGCTTCCGCGAGAATGACATAGGCCTATTCCTTTCCCCGTAACTGCAAATAAACCTTCTCTATCAACATTGCCAGCCAGTGTTTAGATTCTGTTATCTTTGTTGTTTTTATTGTTTTTACTGCTTCTTCTTCTGTCATTGGCAATTGCACAAAACCAGAGGGTTGCGTTGCCACAGGCGTTGATTCTTTTGCAGGCTCTAAACCAACTTTTATGTGTTCTGTTGTTATTTTGGGTTTTTCGTGATCTACAACTGCTTCTACCCCATGTTCTGCAAGTTCGTCTTGAATAATCGGCTCGGGTTCTGATGGAACAATAAGTTCTTCAATTTGAGAACTCACCTCGGAGGTGTCCGAATGGACTCCTGCGAGGTGGAAAGGCCCAGCTTCTTTATGTGGTGTACTAACAGGCGCTTGGGGTTGAGGAATAGGCTGTGGCGCAACTTGGTCATCACCTCGGACGGTGGTAGGCTGCAGCGGAGCGGAAGCCATGACTCCTCCGAGGTGGACGTCCTGAGTTTGAGGTGCTACAGTTCCTGAATTTTGAATTACGTTAGGCAGACTTGTATCCATAGTTTCATGATATCACATTTTCTTCTTTACCTTTATATGGACAATGCCTACACCCATTACCACAACAAAATCCCCTCTTGAGTAGAAAGGCTTTAGTAAACACAACAAACCCCTGTTTATCCACATAAAAATCTTTTTCTTCCTTTTTTTTCTTCATAGTGTCCGTCATTCTGGCTTGTCCAGAATCAAAGTCTTACTGTTTGTTTTTTGCACGAATGTTTTTGTCGCATGGCTCACAAATATCACACGGTCCACGCATACTTTCTTTCTTGCATACAGCACATTCTCCGGGATTATTAAAACTATACTTTTCTTCTTCGTCTCCCAATCCCAATTTTTCAAACGAATCCCCAAAAATTGCTTTCATTAGATTGTTATAATTATCTGCAAATATATCGTTGCTTTGGGACTTGTCTTCACTTGTACTGCCACAACTTCCTGCTGCTGTTGGAGGCTTAAAGTCATGCGTTTGCATAATATCTGCCAAATATCGTGCTTCTCGATTCCTATCATCATTTGCCGTCATTCTGGCTTGTCCAGAATCTGATTCTGGAGTCGCACTGCTCCCCAGAATGACAACTTCCCGGGAGGTTTTATATCGTTTTTTTAACTCCAAAGCATAGTTTTCCAATGCATGCAGCCCTCGTATTTTGTCTTCTTTGCTTCCCGTACGTACAACAACAATATAATCATTTATCATCTTCTCCATCTCTGCAACAATTTTTTCATTTGCAGCACGCTCTTCTTTGTCCACTGTAAACGAAAATGTGTCTGCAAGGACAGAATCAACTTCCGCCTTTGAAATATCTACATGAGGATCTGCCAAAAACTCATCAGCAGATTTATACTCTGTTTTTCTCCCTGTGAGAGTGGAAAGTGCCGTATTGCACTGCATAATTGTTGGTTTCTCCAGGCGCTTGGCTATCATAGCAAGATGTTTTGCAGGTTTACCATTATCATCAAAGACTTGAGTGATATGCCCCTCGTAAAAAAACCCATAATCCCCATACCCGTCTTTTTTATCTCCCGGTGGAGAAATCCAATAAAGACCGTCCCCATCTTTTGCAAAATGCAATATGTCGTCTAAATGGTGTATGCCCGTAAATTCTCCTTCTTCTCTGTGTATAGATTCCCCCCGTACCAGTCGTTCTTCTATGGCCCGCTTTGCTTTTGCTATAACTGCTTCTTTTCCGTCTATATCTCGTAGCTTGTACCCTTCCCCTTCTTTGTAAGAAAAGAGCAGTTCATAGTCATACGTTTGGACTTGCAACCTATATTCACTTAAATAAGAAACAAGGTCACGTCTTAGCTCAACGTCCGAATACTTATTCTCGTTTTCGACATTAAACGCCCTCGACCCCACCATCTCCCTGTCATTGCGAGAAGCCATATTATTGAGACGACGCGGCAATCTTCCAGAGACTTCATAATGTAACTGTTCTTGTCTTGATCCCATAAAAAAACTCCTCGACCACCGAGGAGCACATAAAAATCTGCTTCTACTCGGAAGTCTTATAACGGAGATCTGACTTTACAGTTGCGGTACAGTTCCTGAATTACACAGGATTCACCCGTTTTGTTTCCAAATTGTTTCTTTTTTCTTTTCTGTATAGTTAGCAAACCTGGCCATGGTAAAAAACACATCGGACAAACGATTCATGTATTCTAAAATTTCTGGACATACATAGTCTTTTTGTGCGAAATCAACAATTCGCCGTTCTGCTCTGCGACATAGTGTTCTAGCGTAATGTAATGACGCCCCTGTTTTTCCCCCACCAGGTAAAATAAACGCAGTTAAAGGAGGCAGTTTTGCTGTTAGAACATCTATATATGCTTCGAGTTCTTCTGTTCTTGCTTTAAGATATACAGGGAATTTTTGTCGAATTACCTTTCCTTTTCCTACCTCTGTGTCCTGTGGCGTTGCCAAAAGTGCCCCAATTTCGTACAAATCATTCTGAATGTTTGTTAGTTCTTTTTTGAAATTTGTTTTTTGAGATTTATTTGAAAATTGAAAATTGAAAATTGAAAATTGCGCAACGATAATTCCTATTGCGCTATTGAGTTCATCCACCATCCCTATTGCTTCTATTCGCAACGAGTTTTTTAAGATGCGTTTGCCCCCATACAACCCTGTCTCCCCTTTATCCCCTGTTTTTGTATAAATCTTCATATATCTTTTTTTTGTGTCATTGCGGACTTGATCCGCAATCTCCTCTTCTCAGATATGAGATCCTGAATTGAGTTCAGGATGACACGATAAGAACCAAAAAACACGCCAACATATAGCAAATCCCCTACCATTGTATTTCTAAAAAACGGTATTCCTGCTACATAGCAATCTACAAGCCCCAGAATTGTTTTCGGATACATACTGCCCATAAACCATACGCCAAAGTTGGTAATAATAAAAAAGAGCAACGAAGAAGCAATTGATGCAAAAATAATATTATGAGCGTTTTTATGTTTTCTTATCCAAAAACCAATAAGACCAGTTAACAAAAAGCTGCCATATACAAACGGCATGGTGCTATGAAATCCTAAAAATATATCCGAGGCAAACATTGCCAAAAGAGGCACGATTAACGCATATTTTTTGTTTAGATACGCGCCACCAAACAACGCCATCGCAGCAATCGGAGCAACGTTTGGCGGGTGAGGAAGAAGCCGCAACACAACAGCAAAAAAAATAACAACCAATGGACTTATCGCATTTGAAATTTTCATTAGTACGTACTTATTTTCCATTCAATCACATCCTCATTTTTTGTTTTATAATCTGCCGCACCAACACTTGCCAGTTTCCCGTTTACATAAAATGCCCAATACTGGTGCCTTGCAGGATCTGCTTTTCTTCCATTTATAACGCTTACCATGCCAGAACTATCCTGTTCTACGTTTACCTGTTGTTTAAGCATAGTTAACGCGTCTTGTCCGGTCTTACCTTTATAGGTAATTGTTTGTGCCTGTTTTTCTGTCTGAGTTATCTGCGTTGTCCCTTGCCCATTTTTATTTGCTCCATTACCCGAAGTAATAAACAACCCAAGCAGTACAACAAAAGCTGCTCCCACAAGTAAACCGTATTTATACACTTTTCCCATAAAAAAACCTTCTCTCTCGAGAAGGACACATACAATATTCCTGCTCGGGAGTATATAGCCGTATGGTTTTCTGGATATAACAGTAGCGGCACTTCGGTCGAATCTCACGACCTTTGCCCATACAACAACTTTATGATAAAGGTTTATTACCCTTTTTTCAATAGGCAAACCAATTTGTTCTAATGTTTTAAAACATTAGAACATCTACTACTTTTTACGAGTTTTACGGTACAGTTTTTTGTGAGTTCCAATCAGAAAAAAATAGGCTATGTTTTCTTCCTCTTCTTCGATTTCTTCGTATATTGCCCGCCAGTCTGCAGTAATGTCTATACTTTTGTATCCTTCGTATTCGTCCTTAAGAAGATGATTTTTTAATTGGGGATCATTAGGATTCTTTATGAAGATTTCAATTCTTTTCTTTAAACTCCTGCTAATTCTAACATCTACCTTTTTTAGTTTCCTAAGAAATTCAGGATCATAATTAATTTTCATATCCCCTGGTCTTCTAAGTATTTTATAGCATCCTTTGCATTATCAAAAACAGGAGATCCTTTTCCGGCCAGCCTATTTGCTTTTGCCCTTTTCATTGCTCTTATTGTATATGCGCTTAATTCTTCATCTACACTAAAATCTACTTTTTTTGTTTTTATCAATTGATTAACGTAGGCTTTAATAAGCGCACTTAAACTAAAGCCCAATTCAGAAGCTACCTTTTGAGCTTTTACTTTTACATCTCCATCCATGCGAATATACAATCCTGTTGCCGTATTCATTATGTATATAATATGCAATGTATATACATATGTCAATGGGTCGATAAGCTGAAGAATTAGGAGTGTAAACCTATGAAAGTTTTGATACAATAAATTTATGGAGCACCCTATTTCGGATATTGGATCAATTGATGTTTCTGAACTCAGAACTGGGTATACTCCTGATAAAGTACTACAAGAACAATTAGGAAAAATCGGTGTTATTGCCCCAGAAGGCATTAACTTCCAAGGATTTCTGAGTGATCACCCAGATGTTAAGAGTAGTCACGGGATGGCCATCCCCGGATCCCCTTTTTATGTTTTTTCTGATACTTTGGATAGTCATGGATTAACAGATTCGATGCGTCGTCATGAAATGGGTCATTTATGGATTGCTTACAATTTAATTCGTAACCAGCCCCCCACATTTTTTGATGTGCAAAGGATTTTAGAAGAAGACATCAGGGGTCTTGCTGTAATTAGTAAGGGTTTTTCAGAAAAAACTCCTGGAAGCAGAATGTATGATTTAGAAGATTTTATTAAAGCCAGAATGCCTTATGATTATAGAGACTATCCACTAAGAGCCTTGCTGGGTTATCAGTCAATTATGGAGCAAGGACGCGTAAATGATTCAAATCTTAGGAGATTAAATGAGGCAAGAGGAGTTGCAGGCGAAGAATTCACATTCGATACCATTGCTTTGGGTGTAAACCAGAGAATAATAAGTGCCCTAAGAGATCAGATCACTGAAGAAGGCGACGTGGATAAAACATTTGAAGAGGGATTAGTAACCTATTTAGCAAATAAGGCCATGCCAGAAAAAAGCGGATTAATAGTCCATCCCCTACCAGATATTTTGGCAAACGCAAAAGCATTTGAAGCTTCATTTGCTGATCCGAGAGAAGTTACAGGAATAATTCATGAAAAAGGATATCAAAACTTTTTAAAATTACATGCCGACAGGGTAAAATCTAATATAAGATAACAACCACACTGACACTTTTTCTGTCTTCTCTTCTCCCACGCCCACCCCCTACCCTATTTAGCGTTTTTTCTTTGTATGAAGTTTTAACCACTTGGCAATTTCTTCTATGGTTAAGTGCTTATTCTCTACCCGAAGAGGAAAATCAATTAATTCTTTATCTGTTACTTTTAAATTGTATCCATTGATATATAAAAACCTGGCTGTTGTGGTAAGTGTTGTACGTTTATTACCGTCAACAAATGCATGGTTAAACATAAGTGAATGAAACAATGCAGAGGCTTTATCAAAAATTGTCGGATATAAATCTTCTCCGCCAAACGATGCTTGGGGGCGGGCGATCGCGGATTGTATAAGACCCAAATCCCGCACTCCAAAACTCCCACCATATCGCTCTACCATATCGTCATGAATCGCCAGAACAACATCTAATGTTATATGCTGCGTGTTTTTCATTTTTTTGCAAGCTCGGTTAAAACGTTTTTGTATTTTGCATTAAAATTTTTAAGCCACATCACAAATTCCGGTGTTAACGGACTTTTTTTAATAGAGGCATTTTTATGCTGTATTGTCAGCATTTTTGTATCCACATCCGCATCAACAAATACATCCTGCCCTACTTTCCATTGTATTTCGTCGGCAAAAGATTTAGGTATTGTTACTGCGTAAGAATTGCCAACTTGAATTATTTTTTGTATCATAATTATCACCACCTTTCGGGTTATAACAATGTTATAACAAGCCAGACTGTTTGTCAAGCCCTTTGGGTAAATTAATTTGTTCTAATGTTTTAAAACATTAGAACATTCTTTTTTCGTTTTTGCTTCCTGGTGCAGTTTGTTATATACTCCACGTGCAAGAAACAGAGTAAACTTTTGCTTGCTTACAAACTGTTTTTCGCAGTTTTTAACCTTGCTTGTTCTTTAACAATTCAGTTGTGTACGAGTTGCCAGGTTGTCATTGCGAGGAGTCCGATGGCAAATCGGAGGACGCGGCAATCTTCCAAGCTTTTGTTTGGGCACGCCCCATGGATAGAATTAGGAATAAGGAATTATGAATTATGGTTTCTTATTCTTTATCTATGGGGAATGCTCAGACAGAGCAAATAAAAAATGGAGGTTTTCCAATGGCCAGAAGGGTTTGGTCAGAAGCAGTCTTCCCTGTTCGGCAAACAACTATACATCCTGTAGGCTCGTATGCTGGTCCACTAGAGCAGATCGGCGTAGCGATAAAAGGAAAGCGGATAAAGCTTTCCTTTGTCAGAAACTATCCAAACTCCCATCTGTATCACGCCGGCGCCACAGTAGAAATGCCGCTAGCAGAGTGGAATAAAATCGTCGAGGAGGTTGCACGTCAGACAGAAACCTAACGGAGACCACGCCCTACCCACCGGCAAGTTAGCAGTTTCAGCAAAGGAGGCAAATCGTGGCCGATCCATGCCAGTCGCTAATTTGGGATCTTGCCCTGAATCATGTCCAACTCTACGACATCATAGAAGATATCTTCGGAACTGACACGCCTAGGCTCTGCGCTTGGTTTAGCTCTCCTAATGACGCGCTGGCCGGCAACACACCGGCAGAGATGCTCCGGCGGGGTCGTTCTGATCTAGTGCAGCAGGCACTGCTTGCTGCATCTAGCTCCACCAACTGAATAAGGAACAGGCAAGGTTTGGCGTTGGGAGACGGGTAGCAGCGAAAGTTGTAAAGAGGTTGCAAAACCACACTGACACTTTTTCTGTCTTCTCTTCTCCCACGCCCCCCTACTTTAACAGGCCGAGTACCCACAGGAGTAGCATTTTTTACAACCTTCTTCGTATGCCAATGTCCCAGACCCGCAATCCGGGCAAATGTCAAACAGTCCTGTTGCGGACGACGTATCCGATTGCGCATCAATAGCAAGCTGTTCCATAACTACCATGTCGCTGTGTCCATTTGTTTTCTCAATTGAGTGTTCTTCGGGCAGGCCGTCTGCATGTGTCACAACTGTTTTTCTGTCTTCTACTTTGCCATTAACAACAAACCCATAATGCTTTGCCAGTACCTTTGCAACTGCATCGGGCAACGACCGCACCCTGTCTTTTCCAAATCCCACACTCCCTGCTCCCCCAATGCCAGTAAGTTGTGCAATAACCTGTCGAATCCGTTCTCGCGAGGTTAACGTGCTATTTAATCGAAGACTTAAAGACACAATTCTTCCCAGTGCTTCGGCCATCGCCGCAATATCTGACCCGGATTTACCAATTGTTATAAATACTTCGAATGGTTCTTTTCTTTCGTTGTGATTTATGGTCACAAATGCTTCTCCAACTGGCGTTTTGGTTTGGTATGTTACGCCTTCCATCATCATGGGTCTTCGCAAAATTGGTGATTCCGAAATAGCAAGTGGCTTTTCCCCACCTGCAACGCTTGCGCTAGCATCGCGGGCAGGCTGCGGTTTTTCCTCGACCCTTTGCAATACACCAACACGGCTTCCATCCCGCATATACGTTATGCCTTTGCATCCCAAATCGTATGCAGACATGTATAATCGCTTAACATCTTCTACTGTGTGCGCATTGGGAGCATTTACGGTTTTGGAAATTGATGCATCAACGTACTTTTGGACAATTGCCTGGATTTTAACATGGTCTTCCGGCGTTAAATCGTTTGCACCAACAAAATAGTCTGGTTTTTTCTCGTTTGGATGCGCTTTTTTCCAATCTCCATATAATGAGTGGTAAACAAGTTGCTTTCCCAATCTGCCGTTGTGTGTATATTCAAATTCATACACAGGCTCAACGCCGGATGAGGCACCTGACAGCAAACTTGTTGTCCCAGTTGGCGCTGCTTGGAGTAACATAGAATTTCGTACCCCGTATTTTGCCATTTTCTTTTTAACTGCGTCTGGTAATTGTTTAATAAAATGGCCCATTAAATGTTTTTTCTTGTTAATTTTGGGAAACGCGCCTTTTTCTTTGGAAATATTAACAGACTCGTCGTATGCTGCGTCCCGAATCGTCTGGTAAATCTTGTCCACTACCCCTTGTGCTTCTTCGGATCCATACCGCAAATGCATTTTAATAAGCGCATCCGCAAGTCCAAGAGTCCCCAAACCTATGCGTCGTTCCCCATTTAACTGCATTTCTCTAATTTCTGGATATACATACTGGTCTGCATCCACAACATCGTCCTGGAACCTAACTCCAATACGCGCATGCGTTGCCAAGCTTTCGTAATCAAACGTTCCAGGCTCTTCAAATGAGTACCCCCCGCCTGCATCGCTTTGCGAAGCATTGCGGGCAGGTTTCACAAATGCAGATAAGTTGAGGGATGCGAGATTGCAAACCCCCCATGCCGGTAATCCCTCTTCTCCGCATGGATTAACACAATTAATCGTGTTCCAATACCAGTTGTTGTACCATTTATTGTAGCGTTCCATAAACACAAGTCCTGGTTCTGCCGACGTCCATGCAGCTTTACAAATAAGATCCCATATGTGCCGTGCTTTAACGGTTTTATAGACCTTTGGTTTTTTGCCCAGTTTTTTCCAGTTTGCCATAATTCCGTCCCATTTCGTGTCGTAATCGGGGTCCGAAACGTCTGGAAACACCAAATCCCAATCTGCATCTTTTTTAACTGCTTCCATAAAATCGTCAGACGCACATACGGACAAGTTTGCGCCATTAATGCGGGTAAGATCTTGTTTGACCGTAATAAATTCTTCTATGTCCGGGTGCCAGTCCCAAAGCATAAGCATAAGGGCCCCGCGCCGGCTTCCGCCCTGTTGAATAATATCTTTTGTTGCAACAGAAAATAGTTCGGCCCAGTTGCACGGACCAGACGAAAACCCATTGACCTTTTTAACCCGAAATCCTTTTGGACGCAGCGAAGAAAGATTAATCCCCACCCCACCGCCATGCGCCATAATTTCTACCATTTGTTTTAAGGTGTCCAAAATGCCACCGCGGGAATCTTTGGGGCTTGGAATAACAAAGCAGTTATAGTATGTTACGGCATATCCGGTGCCAGCACCTGCTAACACACGACCACCTGGGACAAACTTAAAATCTTCCATTACCTGGTAAAACTTGTCTTCCCACACTTTACGCAGTTTTGGTTTTTCGACACTAGCAATACTTTTGGAAACCCTGCGCCACATTTGTTCGGGGGACTTTTCCACAGGATTACCGATCTGGTCTTTTAAAGAATATCTATCTAAAAATACTTTTTCTCGTACTCCTTCTAATTTCATATAGTAACTATTGTTGTATTGTTCCGCTCGCCAGCTCGCTTATTGTTAAATTGTTATAACAATGAAGCAATGTAGCAATGAAACAATTATTATTTAATTAATTTCTGTACTTCTTTTTCAAAATCTTCTACATCGACAAATCGTTTAAATACACTTGCAAACCGTATGTAGGCAACTTTATCTATTTTCTTTAACTTATTTGCTGCCAATTGCCCAATCTTTTTACTTTCTATTTCGACCAATTCCCCACCTCGCAAATCCCGTTCTACTTCGACAACAATCCTGTCTATTACTTCTACCGGTACGGTTGTTTTCTGGCAAGCTTGTAACAGTCCGTTTCGCAATTTGTCCCTACTAAACTGTTCCCGCTTCCCGTCTTTTTTAACCACCATCAAGTGAAAATTCTCTACCCGTTCGTATGTGGTAAAGCGCTTCTCGCATTTAGCACACAACCTTCTACGACGGATTGTTTCCAAATCTTCACTGTCTCTGGTTTCTACAACTTCTGTTTCTCGGCTTCCGCAGTAGGGACATTTCATATGAGCGTTTAGTTACAAAGCGTCTAGCGCTTAGTTCTACTCTTATTTTACTACAACTAGACGCTAAACGCTACTTTCTATACGCTAGATGTAGTGGTATATCTACAATAAGCCACTACATATGGCGAGTCAACTAGAAATATCTATATCAAAATTATGCAGCATCAATTTCTGGCCTCAAATTGCTATTTCTCGTAAAATTTTGCTCTACTGCTTTTGTCTGGGGTTTAAAAATTAGGTGCAAATACGTATGTTTAGCGTCTTATTACGGTCTTAATTCTTTTACCTGTTTTTCGAAATCAGCCAAACGTTTTGCTGTTTGCTGTAATTTGTTTTTAGTATTTCCTTTCGACTTTCCTATTAATCTGGCAACAATATTTTCGTGTTTATCTATGGACAAAATAAACCGTGCGCTTACCCCGTTTATATCCATACCTTGTTTTTTTGCCTGTTTCAGTTTATCTAACCCTTCCGAAAAATAGTTTTCTCCTTTCGAAAGCGTTGATTCCCCCAAATCCTGCTTGCCTTTGGAAAAAAGCATGTCCGCAGCAACAAGCCGTTTATCTGCCTGAAGCAAATCAAGCTCTGCTTTTTTTAATGGGTCAGAAACCATAAAATCAATTAATCTATCCCGAAATACTTTTACAAAATACAACGGGCTATCGGGTAAAAGTCCCGGATATGGCAGCTGGTATTCGTCTGGTGCTGGTGTTGGCGTTACCCCATACGAACTTGTGGACGCAACAATATCCGAAGAAGGAGAAGAATCCATGTTGTCTTCTGCATGTACTACGGGAACAATCAGAAGAAAAAGGATAAGAAAAGCAAAAACAAGTTTTCGCATGGATTAGAGTATCTCTCTTCTTCCCTGGTTTGTCAACCCAAAACAGACACCACCTGACATTACCCCACTTTTAAAAATTAATGAAAAATGTTTGTAATTTTATGGTTTTAAAAAGATTTTGGTTTCCTTTTTGTTAGCATTTGTGTTTTCTCCACTCCAAAACTCCCGCATCCAGTACATATCCAGTAGCCTGGGCAGGATTTGTCCCTATGACTTTTGCTACGGATCGGTTGCTGCTGTATACACCTTTCTCCAGAATATGTGTCCACAGAGGTTATGTTTGATAATCTTTAAGGCAAACCAGAAGCGGATGTGTATATCTCGCTTCACTAATTCTTTTTGGCCCTCAATTTGCCAGTATCTTCTCCGAAAGGTAAGATAGGATCTCCTCCCCCGTATTGGAAAATCAGTAATAATAATATCAGTAAATCCTTTTGAAATTATTTTCTTATTTGCATCAGATAATGGTGGAATATTTTTCTCTTCAAAAACTATTGAGACAATCTTGTCATCTTTTTTCCCACTTATCACATCAAACCATTCAAATATATTTTCAGGAAAGATGAGCTGTAGGATTGCTTGTTCGGTTGTCATGTCCTAGCATTTTAGAACATTTTCCGTTACTTCTCCAGTAATATTCTATATTATCCAAGATTACCCAGCAATCTTCCCCGGAGAAGATCGCCGCGCTTCGCTCGCGATAACACAATTATTATTGAGTATTGAATGCGTTTCTCCAAATGTTAAAGTCAAGCAGATCTATTATGCTATCATGATTAAAGTCTGACTTTTTCGTTGTTAATATTCCCAGGAATTCGTCTCTCCAAATGTTGTAGTCCAATATATTAACCAAACCGTCGCCATTTGCATCCCCGACAACGGGAATTGGCGTATTGGTTGCAGCAATAGTTGGGACAGGTGTTTGGGTAGGGGAAGCAGATGGTGTAACTGAAGTTGTACACCGTTTCCCAAATTGCTCCTGGAGACAGGAATAATCAACATTGTCTATTAAGCCGTCGCCGTTAATATCTGCGGGGGCGCACGGCTTTCCAGCTATGTTTGTATCGCTTGGGCTTTTGCCAAAACAGGAAAGCAGATACGAAAAGTCGACAACATTCACAACCCCGTTTTTGTCAACATCCGCAGCACAGGCAGAGCAAACAGGCGCAGGGGCTTGGGAAACAGTATAACTTCCCTGATCATTATTAGCTGTTGGAATTGCACCAGGAATACCAATTGCAGTAATTTGAGCATTCTGAATATTTACATTTCCAATACCAGGGTTTCGCCCAACAAACGTAAGCGTTCCAAGATTATATGTTTGCTGGCTTATTGGTTGTAGGGTTTCTACTGCTACATAATGCAATGTGCCACTTTCACCAGCAATACTGTTTGTTAATTTAGAATTCAGAAAACTGGATGGTGTAAAAGACTGAAGGGTTAATATGGCATTATCAAAACTTAGGTTCACATCTACCCCCGAAATTGCATAGTTGGCATTATTATTAAGACCAATGCCAACAGTAAACGTTTGTCCCGCAGATGCAGTTGCAATATTTGGATTAAGTCCAAAACTAACTGGAGAAACAATTATAGGTGTTGGTGTTGCAGAAGGGGAGGCAACATTTTGGCATGCTAATGGCCGAATATACTCATCGTTGGTAGCTAAACATTTGTTTCCTCCCTGGTCAACAATCATGCTTGCGGGCATAATAACCGGAGCAGGTAATGTTGCTCCAAAATCGTTGTTCTTAAAGACATTATTGCCAATTTGTATTCCAGATGGAGGTATCTGAGAGGAAATATTTTGAAAGTCTATCCATGAAGAATAGAACTGAGCAGACGCAATATTTCTCTGGTGCAAAAATACGTTATTGGTAAATGTATTGTCTTTAAAGTATGCATACGGTAGAAAATCAAAAGTACCATACACTCTAAATATCATAAACATGTATGGTGCGCCATCTACAATATTTGCATCTATAGTATTGTGCAGCCATCCTGGACCATGCCAGCCGCCAATACCACAAAGACCTGAATTTTTGATTGTGTTACCTATAATTTGGGTATCCTTTATGGTTCCTACTGTTTCTATACCGCAATCATAGTTATTACTAATGATATTTTGACTAATAATATCGTTTGTTTCATTCTCTATAACTATACCATCATCAGCTCCTACATAATCTTCGATGCGGTTGGGATATACTCCATCCCATGATCCATCAATAGTATTATTTTTAATTGTATTGTTATTGCCCTTATACGAATTCACAACAACCGACAAAGAATCGGTAAGGTTTTTTTTAAATTTGTTACCATAAATCTGGTTGTAAGAAGATTCAGCCTGTCGATAGAATCCATTGTTAAAGGTATTATCTGAAACCTGCAAATTATTAGTTTTAGATACATTTACAATTCCTTTAAGGATATTGTTATTTTGTATAGTTCCAGAATTACTATTTAAAATGTTAATGGGCGACGAGTTACCACCTATTGTTTCTGAAAATACTGATTGAATTGTGCAATTCTTTATTGAAAAATTTTGTACATTCATTATATCCAAAGCAATACTAAAACCTGTATATGTGGAGTAAGTTGAGGCAATAGTATGATTTTGACAATCAAGATTAACATTTTGGGTATCATGAATACTAATGCATACGTCATCCGCGGTTATATCTTGCGTTAAAGCATAGTCTCCGCTTTGAGTAATGTCGCCGCAAGCGATTATATTTGGTGGGGTAAGAGGTGGCAGTGGGGTAGGAGTGGCTCCTCCTCCGCCCTGAAGCCGGGCGGGATTTTTTACTTCGTCTGGTTTTGCAACAAGTCCCTGGCTTACCAATTGCTGGTACATTTTTGGGTTAAGCAAGGCTAAATCTTTCGCCCGGTCTGCATTTAATTTTCCATCAGCATCCAATCCCGCAACTTTTTTTTCTTCTTCGGTCATGGGCGACGCGATTTCTGCTGCGTGTTGTCTGGTTTCCTGCTGCTTTTGGGAAATAATAACAGTCAGGGGAATAGCGGTGGTAAGAAGGAACAAAATAAGAATCTTAGACAACTTCCCACCAAAAATACTTTGCAATCTTTTAAGCATTATATAAACAGTACAGTACTTATTGCGGGGTTGTCAACGGGAACCGGTTGTTTTTCATTGAGGATTTATCGCGTTTCTCCAAATGTTAAAGTCAAGCAGATCTATTATGCCATCATGATTAAAGTCTGACTTTTTCGTTGTTAATATTCCCAGGAATTCATCTCTCCAAATATTATAGTCAAGGATATCCACAACCCCATCTCCATTTGCGTCACCTCTCAGAGGTTGTGGGGTTGCCGCTGCGGTAGGCGTTGTGTTGCTGAAGATTGGCAATACCTTTATGTTGTCAAAATGAATGATACCCAATGGAGACGTATCATTGGTATTAATTTTAATGCTTATAAGCTCAAGCGAATCTGTTATAAGGGGAGTATTGAGGGATTTTCCCGTAATGCCATTGTAGTAAATCCAATCTGCGGTAGATGGTTGGTTGCCGTTATAGGTTCTGATTTTTGATATTGTCCAATTGTTAACATCGGCAGAGAAGTATATGTTAAGCCGCATTTCGGTGCCGTTTTCTTGCCAGGTTGTTTCAAGTGTTGCGCTTGCGCTGTCTGCTGAATTAGAATGCACCGCGGTATTTCCCGAGTTTGCGAAGTATTGTTTTCCATTGGCAATAAGAAAGAAATTATCCGCCTCTAAAGATACGTCATTTGTTTTCCAGCTAATTTTATTTCGTGGCGCAGCGCAAGGATTCGCGGTGGCTGTGAGAAAGTTCGCGCATGTTTCTCCATTTGCGCCGCCAGATGTTTTTGCTCGCAAAAAAAGAGAGAAGTCCTGCACATCGATTTGCCTATCTTTATTAAGATCAGCGATACTGTTATATCTTGCATCGCCATTTCTGCATGTTGATCCAAAACTGTTTTGTATTTTCTCATAGAGAATAGAACATGATGCCGTCGGCGCAATCGTTGGGGTAATTTGCGTAATAGTATAATTGCCTTGATCATTGTTTTTGGTGGGAATTGCTGTGTTGCTGCCAATGGCGGTAATTTGCGTTTCCCCAACCGTTACTTTTGCCTCTCCAGCAGCTTTTCCAACAAATGTTATAGTTCCCAGTTCGTATGTTGGTTGTTTTATTTTTTGTTGCGATTCAACCGCAGCATAATGAATACTACCCATATAGGCGTCTATTGTATTAATGAGTTTTGAGGTAAAGAGAGGGGAAGGCGTAAATGATTTTGCGGTAAGTAATGTATTATCAAACTTTATTGTTGTATCGACGCCAGAAATTGTATAGTATAAGTCTGGGGTATTTTGCAATATAACTTTGATACTCAATTCTTGCCCGCTTTGTATATTCGCAGTCTTGGGCGTAAGGGTAAAGGAAACAGGCGAAGCAACAATGGGCGTTGGTGAGACAGTGGGCGAAGGCGCTACCGCATTACCGCATGCCAACGGGCGTATATACGTATCGGTTGTTGGTAGGCATTTGTTTCCTCCCTGGTCAACAATCATGCCCGCGGGCATAATAACTGGAGCTGGTATTTGCCCAAAGTCATTGTTTTTAAAAATATTATTGCCTATCTGTATCGCAGAAGGAGGAATCTCAGGTGGCATATTTTGAAAGTCTATCCAAGATGAGAATGGTCCAGAAGGACCTAAGTAGGAGTTATTTCTTTGATGCACAAATGTGTTGTTAGTAAATGTATTATCTTTAAAGTAAATGATTTGCTCATTCTGATCTTGATTAAATCCAAAGGTCCGAAACATATAAAACATATGTGCTGCACCATCCACAATATTTCCATCAACGGTATTATGCAGCCAGCTGTTCCAATACCATCCACCAATGCCACAAATACCCGAATTATTAATTTTGTTATTCGTAATTTGCGTGTCCTGAATAAATGATGTTTCGATGCCGCAATCCCATGTGTTGCTAATGGTGTTTCCGGAAATGACATCCTGCTTTTCTTGATACAAATCTATACCATCATCAGCTCCTGTATATTCGCGCCATCCGCCAGCATGATCCACGCCGTCCCATGACCCATCGAGCGTGTTGTTTTGAATAGTATTGTTTGTCCCAACATTCAAAGCAATAACAATAGAAGAATCAGCAGGATCTGCCGGGTTATTTTTAAATGTATTATTGGTAATTTGATTATATGAAGAATTGTCTTGTTGATAGTGAGCGCGGAAGGAATTACTAGAGATTTGGAGATGATTGCTATTATTTGCATTTACATATCCTTTCATAAAGGTATTGTTTTGTATGTTTCCGCCCGCGCTATTTTGCAAATAAAGCGACATGCCGCCAAGAGAACCGGTTGTTTGTATTGTGCAATTCTTCACGGTAAAATTTTGTACATTGCTAATATACACTGCTATGCCGTTGCTATTTGATGTAATCGTATGGTTTTGACAATCAAGCGTTACATCGCGCGCGTCATGCATAGCGATACAAGTGTCTGTTGGTACCGATACGTCTTGGGTTAGCGTATAGTTGCCGCTTTGGGTAATTTCACCGCATGTGCTTATTGTTGGAGGAGTGAGTGGTGGCGGAGTTGGGCCGCCACCTGCTCCGCTTCCACCATGGGGGTGTACTGTTTGGGGATTTGTAATGCGTCCGTCTTTGACTAATTGTTCGTAGAGCTTAGGGTTGGTTTTGGCAATATCTTGTGCCCGTTCTGCAATTATTTTGCCATCTACATCAATCCCTGCAACTTTTTTCTCTTCCTCTGTCAGGGGCGAGGTTATTTCTGATGCTCGTTGGCGGGTTTCCTGCTGTTTTTGGCTAACAAAGATAGTAAGGGGAACTGCGGCAAGAATAAGAAGGACTATTAAGAGATTGAATTTTTTTGATTGTTCCCATTGGGAGATTATAAGGAAAAACTTTTTAATGGTATTTTGGAAATGTTCAATCATTAGATATACAATACAGTACACATTTGGATATTGTCAACAAATTAGTCTGTAATATTTCAGGAGTTAACAATAGACACGCTATGTCAAGACCCAATGACAATCTCACTCATCAGACCACTTTGTGACTTGATCTGGCCAAAGACTCCAAAAGCAAGATTTATCTCCTGGGTTTTACGAAGCATGGGAAAAATCTTTTTAACAAGCCTCTTTACAAAATGGGCAGAAAAAGACAAAATATATTCACCTCCTCTCTGTTTTAGTAGAAAGACAACTAAATTGTATCAGAAGGAGGTATTTTTGTGTTTTGAGGCAAAAGTGGGGTAATGTCAGGTCAACCACCCAAAACATGAATTACGAATTAACAATTATGAATTATGGGAAAAATAAGCGGCAGGATCCCACAATTATTCTTTATATCCAATCGCAGAAAGGGCGTCTTGTAGGCTTTGGTCTGGGTTATGGGTAAACGTATTGATAACCAAATCGTAATATTTTTTATCCCAATAGACCCAATTTGCATCCCCTTGCGCATACAACCTTCGCCATTTTTCTACATCGTTTTTTTCCCTGTTTAACACTTCTTCTTTTGCCTGTTCTACAGACATTTTTTCCCGGTTTACAAGTCTATCTATCCTAATTTCCGTGTGATCGTTTCCTGCAGTATCCTCACAAAGCATTAAAATTTTAAAAATACCTTCTATTCCTTGGGCATTAAACCCTCCAAGTTTTGTTTCTAAAATAACATGTTTATCCTCTGTAAGGATACGCTTGAGTTCCGCGTCAAATAATTCGTCTTCTTCGTCTGGGCGCAAGTTTGTGTCTTTTGCAGAAAGCCCCATCTTTTTCCTGACTGCTTCCCAAAACACTTCCCCACCTTCCAAATGCCGCCACCCCAGCGTTTGTGCCAGTCCCTTTGCTAGGGTTGTCGAACCAGATCCAATCCGCCCAGAAACAGTAATAATACGAATATGTGCAAGATCAACAGGAGTCATATCGTATAGTATCCTACTTTTCCAAGAAATAGTAAATACGAATTTAGCAATTTGCTTCAGCCACGTTTGACGTGGACTTGGTCATTGCGAGTCGCGGCGTGGCAATCTTCCAAAAGGCAGTTTTTTATATAAATCTATTAATTTCTCTCTTAAGCGTATTTCTAAAGTCTTTCATAATCATCCAGTGGGTCTTTGGTAAGAATTTTTTTAACTCAGCTTCAAAATTAATATCAGATTCTGTTAAAGCCTTGAGTATGCTGGGTAAGATATTCTTCTTTTCTGGAGAAAGCATGTCTGCTCTTAACATAAAATAAAGATCATAGAAATCTCTTGGCTTTTTTCTGCTAAGAAGCGCTGCTATCTTCCCAGCCACTAATTGTTCTTTTGTCACCGTAATTATATTGTAAGATGGTATATATTCATTGTTTATCCCCCCCGACTCTCCCTTCTTTTCACCAACTCTAAGAGAAATTTCAAGACGCATATCAATAGGTTGCCCAAATGCAGCAAAAGATATAGTTGCCAAAAAACCTCCGGAAGTTTGTTTTGCTTCTTTTAGATTAAAAATAATGTTCTCTTTTTCAATCTGAGCAAGCGTATCCTGAATAAGGTTTTCTATCTCCCTATAATTAATTAACCCGGAGTTAAAGTCTAGGTCTTCAGAAAATCGGGGACTTTTGTACAATAATCTTAGAGCCGTTCCTCCTTTAAAAAAGATGCTTGCTGCTTTGGGCTGCTGATAAAAGTAGGACAAAAACAGATGTTGAAAATACTCTCTTCTAACATTTATCTGTGAAGTTTGGAATTTATTGCTGAGTTTTTGTATTTCCTCTTCTGAAATCATGATGCAAGTACCTCCTCTACCAGCTTGTTTAGTTTAGACCAGATATAAAGCTGAGCATAAAATCGAATTTTATTCTTATTTAAAGACCCCAGTTCCATTCTATCATTTAAAGAACGGTTACCTGAAACAACTCTTTCTCCCAAAGAGATATTATACAAATAATCAACTAAGGCTTTTTCCGGCTCTGCCATATAAAACCGCTTGTCTCCTCTTTGCGCAAGCACATACCCTGTATAAGCATCCCGCTTAATTGTATAGTAGGAAAAAACGCTGTGATTTACGGTAAATAGACGGGCAGGCTTAGTACTAGCCGAAGTAATTTGGTACGTCATCTCAGGAATAATGTTATAGTATGCCAACGCATACTCGAATGAGATATAGGAAGGTTTATAAATAGCATTAGCTATTTCTTCCTCGCTGGGAGCATTAATTTTTAGAGCATATAATCCTCTCTTAAGTCTGAATAATAGTCCCTCATCTATAAGTTTACAAAGCTCATATTCTGCCTGATATGAAGACAATCCAAATATCCGGGTAAAATCCAGGTTAGAAAAAATCTGGATTTTACGCTCCAAAAGCACTTCTCTTACTAATAATGGTTTCACTAAGTTGTACATATTTACTGTTTTCTGAAATGATATTACACCTTTTTGCCCTATTTGTCAATACCTTTTTCAGCCTTGATCTTGCACGTTTTGAGGCTGTCATGCTGTCATTGCGAGGAGTGGCAACGACCACGACGTGGCAATCTTCCAAAAAAGATGGTATATTTAGTACAATATGAAAATAATCAAGCCTAAAAAAATTAAAATAAAAAAGAGAAAAAGTTTCTTTGACATGTTGACTGCTTTGAGCGAAATGAGTGTGAAAAACAATAAAAAAGGAAAATACGAATTATCCGATGACGACAAGATTATTTACGGCATTTGACGAAGATTTTAAGCGCGCCGGCTTTTTACTTGAATCCTAATAAATCTTCCCCTCCATATTAATTTCCCCCCTTCAAGATCAATCTGGTATAATTCTTTTTATGGAAACTGGAGATAAAAATATTAGACGTATAGAAGGCACCCATAGAAAACTTGGGTATGTCCAGGAATTTCGCCACATGCTTCGCGAACATCCAGGCATAATAAACACTGCCCTTCTGCTTACTCAAAAAGCAGAAGACGAATACGCCCCCCCAAATATAAAAATTGGACTGGGAGAACTCGAATGGAACAAAGAAAAAACTGAATTTGAGGTTGTAAAAAGAGACGGCGAAAACATAAAGCCTATGCCATACAGTCAATTTATTTGGGGAAGAGGGACTGTTCTAATACCAGGAGACACAGTAAAAGACGA
>OBEQ011959976.1_pt1 | contig 29213 bp, 37 predicted proteins | sample 1670901 | NCBI WGS metagenome assembly OBEQ01 (sample SAMEA104232315, study PRJEB22302) | groundwater metagenome | biome: forest; feature: aquifer; material: groundwater | place: USA | collected 2011-08-07 | depth 5.4 m
GATAAAATTAACGGCATTGGTAACAGAGAGGCCGCCTGAACCGGTGATGGAAACTCCTCCACTGGAAAAAGTAGTTCCTCCTGACGCAAAAGTGGAAGTGGAATTTACAGTCAGAGTATTTCCTGAAGTTAATCCTAAAGTAGCATTACCATTTAAAGATGATGCGCCGGTAACGTTGAAGGCTCCGCCAATGAGTCCGGGGCCGCTTGTTTCAATTCCTCCCCAAGTGGAAGTGGCCACTCCGACTCCGAGGCCCCTGGTAAGATACACACTTCCTCCAACTGCCAGTTTAGCTGCTGATCCTAGAGTTGAAGTTCCAATCCCAACTGCTCCCGATCCTTCCGGAGAAGTGGAAGCAGTGGAGATGGTAAAGATGGATGAAGTTCCGGTTGCTCCGGTGGAGGTGGCAATGTTAAATGAGTTTTGGGTGTCGTTGGCAATAGTAGAAGTAGATGACGAAGCGTAAATAAAATTAATGCCGGAAAGAAGAATTGAGTTTTGATTAGAAAAAGCCGTAGTGGTGGCGGCGATTGATAAAAGAGCTCCGGGAGAAGTAGTACCCAAACCAACTCGACTATTGGTACTGTCGTAAACAAAATTAGAAGCCCCGCCAAAGGCGCTGGAATTATTAAATTGAATTTGATTCGCTGATCCTCCCGGAGTTCCGCCAACACAATTACCGTCAGGCATTTTAATACAACCGCCCGTAAGATTAATTCCATTGGCAAAAGTGGAGGTTCCTGTTCCGCGGATATTAATGACTCCGGAAGTTTCAATAACGCCCGCAGTTGTAGTCGCAACCCCAACACCCAGACCAGCGCTTAAATATCCAGACCCGCCAACAGAAAAAGTAACAGCAGGGGAACTTGATCCAATACCAATCCGGGTATTGGTCGTATCAATTGAGAAAAGGGGAACAGCTGTAGTGGAAGTTGCAATACTCCAAGCGTTTACAGTAGTGGTGCCAATCGTAGAAGTTGCGCGGCCGTTATAAGCAATAGTGGTGGAGGCCGAAGTAGAACCAATACTCAATAAATTAGAGTCAAGAAATGTATTTCCGGTAACCGAAAAAGTCATAGCCGGAGAAGTGGTGCCGATTCCTAATCTAGAATTAGTAGTATCAGTAACGACATAATTTAAAGAATCAACGGTCAAAGTACTGGAATAATAAGTTAAACGATTACCAAAGTCTCCGACATTAACAGCTCCGCCTGATCCGGCCGCGCCGGCGCAAGCTCCTCCGGGCAGACGAAAACAACCAGTGGTAATTTGGATGCCGTTGGCAAAAGTGGAAGTTCCTATTCCTTGGATATTAATTACTCCGGTGGTTTCAATAACTCCGGGAGTCCCGGTGGCAATACCGACTCCAAGACCTCCGGTTAAATATAAAGGCCCGGAAATAGAAGTGGTGGTAGCCGGAGAAGAAGTGCCAATACCAAGACGATTATTGCTATTATTCCAAAAAAGATTGGCATTCGCGTCCAGAGTTTTGCCAGACGCCCAAAAAGCAATTTGATTGGAATCGCCCGACCCCTTAACAGTTCCCCCGCTATTTATTCCTTTATCATCTCTACCACAAACAATTCGACCGGCAGAATCTGTTTCCAAAACCTGCTCATTGGAACATTCCGGAAGGTTTAAAATAAAAGGGGAAAGTGTAAAACGCGCGTCTCCAAAAACGCCCATTGATCCATTAACCGTAAGCAGGTCGGATGGCTTCGTAGTGCCAATCCCTACTTTACCGCCAAGAGCCGCAAGATAAACATCAGATTCTGCTCTGACCGGTCCGGAAAAAGTTGAACTTCCGCTCACTGCCAAAACCGAAGAAGTGCTGGTGGTGCCGATACCAACATTGCCAGAATTATTTATTTGGAAAACAGGGGAGGAAGTGGTTGTTCCGCGAACTTCAAAAACAATCGGTTTGGAAGTAGTGCCGGCAACAGTAAATAAAGAAGTTGTTGACACAGTTCCTACGCTGACCGCGCCGCCGCCCACAGTGCTTACGCTCAAAATCGGTACAGAACCCGTGGCCGAAGCAATACTCCAAGCATTAAGAAGATTGGCAGAAAGAGTGGTGGTCGCAAAAGAAGAAAAATCAACCAGAGCCGGTCCGTTAAAAATAAGTTTGGCAGAAGTCGTGGTTCCAACTAAAAGAGAACCTCCTACTTCTAAAGAAAGCCCCGGGTCGCGCGTTACGATTGTATCGCCTCTTTTTGTCCAAAAAGCAGATTCAATAGTTGGCTTTTGCTTATCACCGCTTATCGTAATTCCGTCTCCGGCCAAAAGCCCGTAAAGAACATTAGAAGCAATGATGGTGCCAGAGCCCAAGTCAATATCCGTACCGCGCAAAAGACCTCGCACCACTACCAATTTGGAAAATTCAGCTTCTTCCTTAAAAATACTTTGAGCATTTATGCTTACCGTCGCTTCAGCAGCAGAAGTTGATTCAGCGAGACCTTTATTTTTCTCTCGTATGGCTTTACCATCCATGCTGATTTTGGGACCCGCCTTTCTCTGAAAAAGACCTCCTACAAAATCAACCACGCCCTGAAATATTCCGGCAACCAAAGAAGAGGAAGAAGAAATCTCTTGCCGCCAAGATATATTTTTTTCTGTTTCGACAGAAGCTCCCAAAGATAGTTGGGGCCAAATTATTATGGCCAAAGCAAAAGCCGCAACCAAACCACCCAGTAGTAAAGCTGTCGCTTTCCGCTGGCGAGATTTTCGAGTGATATATTCAGTTCCGAACTTTAATTTAAACATTGGCTGCCCCTTATTTTTATTGAAGAATTCCCAAATAAATCTCTACTTTATTTTCGGCTACTTTTAAAACACCGGTCCCAAAAGACAAATCTTTCACTACTTTATTTTTTAAATGCAGGGTCGCGCCCCGATGGATTATGCAGATAAAATTGGTGTGCAAAGGCAAAATATCAAAAGGCCCTTTGTCGTTATGGGAAGAAACAGCTTCGGCCTCACCTTCAAAAAGAACACCCGACCGATCACGAATTACTGCCCGAAGAATAAGGTCAGCCCCGTTAGCGGTTTCTGATTTTTTATTTCTGAAAAATTTTACCGAGGAAGGATTCATAATTATTTTATTGTTCCTATATAAAGAAATTTATCCTCTGCTAAGTCATCCCATTTTCCGGAAAGAATTTCACTGACGTTGGCAATGGTATCATTCAAAGAAACATATTGTCCGGCCAGACCGGTTTGATCTTCCATAACAAAGAGATTTTGGGTCATAAAATTTCTAATTTTTCTAGCGCGCTGGTAAGTTATTAAATCTTCCGGAGAAAGTTCTGCCTCGCCCACTAAAGAGACAACCCTATCCAGCGCCACTGCTTTTTTCAAAACAGTCTCAGCTTCCCGCGCAACTTGATAATGAAGCTCGCCTGCGGTCTGCGGAGAAAGAGCGGAAGAATACGAGTTCAACGGGTCAATGGCTGGAAGAAGATTTTGCTGATAGACGTCTCGTGAAAAAACAACCGCCGTATCAAGATGGGAAAATACCGACTGCACCGCTTGATCAAGAAAATCATCATTGGGAATATAAACGGCTTCCACCGTACTCACGGCGCCGCGCGAGGTAGAAATAAGACGCTCGTGCAAAAAAGCCATTTCTGAAGCAAGAGTCGGCTGATAGCCGTCTTCCGAAGGAATAGTGCGCATAAGCATAGATAATTCGTTGCCGGCTTGCGCAAAACGAAAAACATTATCGATGAAAAACAAAACCTCCAAAGATAAAGAGTCTCGAAAATATTCAGCAATGGTCGCGGCCGAATGAGCCGCCAGATACCGCGAAGTCGGAGAAGAACCCATAGAGCCAATAACCAAAGCAACTTTTTCAAGGGCTTTTTTCTCAGCCAGAGTTTCCACGAGTTCTTGAGCTTCACGCGTTCTCTCCCCGACCCCCGCAAAAACAGAAACCGCACGCTCACCGCCTTTTCTTACGACAACATTATACAAAAGTTCGGTAAGCATAACGGTTTTCCCGACCCCGGCTCCTCCCAAAAGCCCAATTTTTCCTCCTTTAAGCAAGGGACAGAAAAAATCAATAATCTTAACGCCGGTTTCCAAAATTTCCTGCTTTGGAGAAATTTCACCATAAGGAAGAGAGCCCTTAAAAATTGGCAAAAATTCTTGGGCAAGAATAGGAGCTCCGCCGTCAATGGGAAAACCGAAAGCATCTACTACCCTACCCAACATTTCTTTGCCCACAGGAATCATAAGTTGTTTTCGAGTATCTATGACCTTAGTTCCCCTCTTCAGACCTTGATTGGAAGAAAAGAGAAAACAGAAAAATACATTATCTCCGGCCGAAGAATAAACCATCATCCTTACCGAAGAATCTTCCGCAGAAATCAAAACATTATTTACCGCGGGTTTATCCTCGTTAAATTCTACTTCCACAACCTGTCCTTCAACGTTTATAATTTTTCCAAACCCACTACTCATAGTTAGTTACTGGTTACTAGTTACTAATCCCAAAGAGAAATTCCGCCCAAAGCATCAAGCTGTCGGCGGTTATACAACCGATGCCGAAGTTTATTTTGCCGAATACGCATATCCTGGAAAGCTTTCCCTATGTTTAGAGAAGAACGGTCCAAAGAAACCAGACGAGAAGCTGTTTTACCAAGGCGGGATTCGTGAAATGACTGTTCCAGCAGCGAGGCAAAAATTTCCGTCTCAAAAAAAATCGCGACCGATTCCAAAGAAGGCTCAAAAAGATAAGAAGAATTTTCAACCACCTCTTCCGTATGGAGATTTCTTCCGCTTGTCGAAATTTCAAAAGAAGACGGCTCCTGGATGAGTATATTTTTAAAAGCGCCGTAGAAGACAATGGTCCTTTCGTAGCTAGACAGACGGCCAGTTATAGAGCGAAGCGCCTCGGCAGAAATTCCTATATCAGAAAAATCAAAATAAATATATTCCCGTTCTGGCTCTGCTTTTTTGAAAAACAACTCTCCAACATGACCCGCAATCGCCAAATCATAGCTAGGATTCTTTCTCGCTTCCTTAAGAAAAGACTCAAAAGTCTTATAAATTATTGCTCCGTAAAGGCCCGTATTAGCCGACAATAAAACCAAGATCGTCTTGCCGTTATGCTCTTTTACTGTCAAAGGCCTGCTGGCGATATTATTTTTTTTACCTTTCGCAATATTATTGATTTCTTTTTGGTAAGCACGCCGAACCTCCTGAAATAAATTATTAAGTCCGAGGTGAAAAAGTCTATTCTGTAAAACAGAGTTACGAATGCGCCGAATAGTTGTTGCGGCAATAACTTTATAGGTCTCTAACAAGCCGCGCAAAGACTCCAGGGTTTTAATTTCTTCAGTTAAAGTTTGGCGATTTAACATACAAAATAAAACTTTTTTATTAATTAGCGGCTTTCGGTGATTTTAGGATCTTTACCCGAAACCGCAGGTTTAAAAGCTTCGGCGGAAGGATTCTTCAAATCCTCCAAGGATAACTGCACGCTCTTTATACGGACCAAAAGCAATTCCAAAGAGGCGCAATCTTCAACAACCAGATCGATTTTTTTACGGATATCTATTTTGGATTCGTAAGAAAAAATAATTTTTTGGATTTCCAAACGAATTTCATTTTCTGTTTTTCCAATCCAAGAATCTCCCCAAGCTAAACCGAAAATAAAAACCTGCAAATTAAATGGCACCAAGTCATAAGCAGTCTGATCAAAAATCTGCAACAACCTTTTTTCTTTTTTTAGCTCTTTCGCAACGCGCTCTCCAAGCTCGGCTTCAAAACTTGCAAAACCATGAAGATGCTCAACGCTTTGCAGAAAAGTGAGAAGGACCTGACCAATTTGACGGCGCAGAAAATTCTGGGTCTGTCTGCCAACCCGGGTTACCGAACGAAACGGATCAATGGCTGGACGCCGCCCCTCTATAAAAAGAGATCTGTCAAAAAAGAGATGCCCATCAGTCATAGACATAATATTGGTCTGGATATATCCCGTAATGTCGCCGTAAGCGGTTTCCACCACCGGCAAACAAGTTATGGACACATCCCCCTTAGAGCTGCGAAAATTTCCGGCTCGTTCCAAAAGTCTTGAATGAATATAAAATATATCGCCCGGATAAGAATTCCTTCCTGGAAATCTTTTAGCCAGAAGTGATATTTCTCTATAAGCTTTGGCATGCGCAGTCAAGTCGTCAAAAACTATAATCACGTCTCGACCTTTATCTCTAAAATATTCAGCGATGGTCATAGCAGAATAAGGCGCCAGATAAATCATGCCCGGAGAATCATCGGAACTGGTCGCCATAAAAATCATCCCTGGCAAAACATCAACCCCGCGAAATGACTCCTCAAGTCGTTTTATTACCGCCTTGCTTTTACCAATAGTCACGTAAATTCCAATAACTCCGGCCTTGACCTGCGAAAGCATAGCTCTCCAAAGAAAATAAGATTTACCAGTTTTTTGATCTCCGATGACAAGCTCTCTTTGACCCTTGCCAATAGGAAATAGCAAATCAACCACGGTGACCCCAGTCTCGCATTGTTTTTTAATACGAGAACGACTTTCTATGCCCAAGGGGGAAACATCAATCGGCCGTACTTCTTTCAGTTCCGGCAAAGTTTCTATGGAATAAATAGGATCCCCCAAAGGATTTATTACTTTACCCAAAAGTTCATCTCCAACCGGAATTTCAAGAGTTTTGTTGGTTCTAGCCACTCTTGTTCCTACCGTAATAGGCGTATTAGAAAAACTGAAAATTTCAACATTGGAAGATTTTAGCGCTGAAATCTGGCCAACCCCTCCAAATTCAAAAATAACCAATTCTCCAAGCATGGCGCCCGGAAGCCCATCGGTATAAACCAAAGATGAGACTGTCTTTTTAACAAACCCAATCTCACCCGTAATCTCAAGATAACTTTTAAAATCGTGATTCATTGAGATAGACTTCTACCCATTATTTCCTTTAAGATGTTTCCTTTTTCTCTACTCAACTTATCTTCAAGAGATTTCGCTATACTAAAATCTCCGTATCGGCCGCCATATACCATCCTTACTCCACCAATCAGAGTTTTTTCGTAGCCAAGATCAAGCACCGTCTCCAGCCCCAATTCTTCATCGACCCAAAAGTTTATTTGATCAATAATTTCATTGGTGGGCTCAAAGGCAAGGTCAATTTTAAGCGTCTTGAATTTATTTATGGCCTTCTTTAAGTCAGACAAAAGTTCCCTAATCGTCTCTGACTGTTGTTCTGGCCGTAACTGAACTGTCAAATCCTTTAGATGGACCGAAAACTTTTCCGGCAAAACTTTATCCAAAACATTATTCCAGGATTTTATTCCTACTCCATAAAGATTCATCTCCAACGCCTCAACTCCGGCGCGAAGTATTCTTAAATCTTCTTTGGTTCTAACCTCCTTGATAATTGAAGTAAAATCAGTTTTCATGGAAAAACCCTTCTTTTTTAGCGCGCTCAAGCGACGACAAAACAAGTTTCTGATGATGGCGCAAATCAAGCGCTTCGCCAAATATTTCTTTAGACACCCGACCGATAAGGCGATAAATAGCTTCATCAATTCTCACCAGCGCCTCACTCTTATAACCGTCTATTTCTTTCCTGGCAGTTGCCTGCCACTCTTTTAGTTTTTCATCTGTTCCGCTACGATAACGAACCATTTCCCCCTCTAAATTTTTTTGAAATTCAAACATTATCTTTCTTCCTTCTTCCTGCATGGCTTGAGTAAAAGACTGAATTGAAGAAAGATAAGACTTGCGAGCCTCAGCAATTAAACCATCATAAGTGCCCACAAATTTTTCCGAACTTTTTTGCAGCCGTTCCTTTTCAACCTCCACAAATTCTCCCATTTTTTTACCAATCTCCTTTTCGGAAGATGAATTGAAAAGTTGAGCTGCTGCTAAAAATTCGGCGGCTTTCGCGCTAGCGCGAGAACCAACCTCCCGCGCCTCTATTCTTGCTTTCTCCAGTATTGCTTCCGCTTCCTGGTGAGCCGCTCGCCGGCGTTTCTCCAATTCGCTTCGTGAGGAAAAAATCTTTCTGAAAAATGAAGCGCTAAAAAACACAAAAGAAACCAAGACCAAGATACTCAAGGCGAGCGCCCCCAAAACTAAATAAACGATATAGGGGAGAACGACTACGGCCGACTGGGGTTCCAAAGACATATATTTTTATGATTCCTAACTTCCAAGTCCCAATTTATAAAATTGGGGTTGGAAACTAGAAAAAAATTAAAGCGTAAGCGATAACCGCGCCAGCCGCGATTATGCCAAGCGTAAGAAAAAGGTTAAGAAAAACGCTAAATTCAACCAGACGCGCGGCCAGAGGATTGCGACCCACGGCTTCTACACCGGTGCGCGCGACTTTTCCGAAATAAGTAAAACCAATAATAATCGCACCCGCAGCAATAAGAAAACCGAGGATATAGCGAAGGGCAAGGCGGGGACTTGTTTCAAAAATAGTGAAAGGACTAGACACCCTAATATTTATCATCGCCGGAATTTTACCTATTTTGTCCAAACTAATACTGCTAAAATCAGAGAGCGCCACGCCAACTACATACCCGTATCCGGTAGCTTTTACTCCTATTCCGGGAATAATAGAGGTAGTTATAGAATCACCACTTTTTATATCGCCATTCGTAGAGGAAACTCGTATAAAAGTTCGGCCGGAAGAAGTAACCGGCTTTACGCCTTGTTTTCCTTCAACGCCAATAGTTATTGCCGAACCAAGACTAACCACGCCAAATACTCCTGAATCAAAAGGTTCTGAACTCAAACGATATTTTCCATTTGTAAAACTGACAATATCGCCATCTTCAATATCCTCATTCTCAATCCTTACCGGAACTCCTATACCCTCAATAATATTTTGAGGACTAGATACTTTTGGCAAAGAAGGCGAACTTGCCTGAGAAAAAAGTTGGGCTATTCCTCCGTAAATATTAGCCGCGGTCTTATTCGCTGAACGAAGAAAAAAGGCCGGTTCAAAAACAACACTCGGTGATACAAATTTTTGGAATTTATATTCTTGGAAGAAAACCACCGTAAATACTCCTATGGTAAAAAATAAAATCCCAAGCAAAAAAGAATAAACAATCTTTTTCAAGGCAGTTAAAAAAATCTCCCCAGTACCCCTACGTTCTGTCTCAAGATCCAACTGTTCCCGCGTCTTAGCCCTTAACCCCCTAACAGCCGATCCTGCAATTTGCTCCATATTTATATACGAATTCTCTTGACCCTTCGGTTCATTGATAAACTTTACTATATCAGCTTCATTACCCCCAGGTATCGGTTGTTTAGGAAATGAACTGTAATTTTGCCAAGGAGACGATACTTTTTTCGTAGAAAAAATATCATTTTTTATGACCGCAGACACAACAACGTTATCGTTTATATCGCTTACTTTTGCGTCTATTTTTTTAACACCTCCCCCATTCCTCCTATCTGGTGAAGAAAAATACTCTTCCAGGCGAGATCCGGTGGTCATCCAATTACGACCAAATTTCTTTCCCTGCAACTTTCCTTTAAAAATCAAAAGACGAAGGTAATCCTTACTAACCCCGTATATTTTTGCGGCATCGGCCAGAGAAATAAACTGTTCACGGCTATTGTTTTGATTAGCTAAAAATTCTTCCATAGATTAAATTAATTTTATAAGGTGTTAAAAATGTTTTTGTTTTTTAAAATTTAAAAAGTCTTTGAGAAAAAGTTAGAAAAAATTTCAGACAAAAGTTTAAAAAATTTTATACATCATTTAAAAACTTTGTCAAAAGAGTAATTTTCCCAATACTTAAAAAAGTTGCACAAGTAAGAGAAATAAACGATAACGTTTCAGTAGTAACTCTCGCTAAAATCATGGTTCTATTATATCATTTGGTCTTTAAATTCTTAGCAGTAATGCTGTGGATAACAAAGAGTTGAGTTATAACCTTAGTTAGAAGATAATTATAAATAGGAAGAAAGCACCTAGAAAACAATTATAAATAACTCCTAAACCTTAATAAAAAACTAGATTAAACTATTAAGGTTTATAAACCTTATATTTTTTACCAGCTAAATAAGAAAATACGCCAAAGACCTTATGTGTTCCTGACATAGCCCTTGACGGATTTTGGCAGTACCGATTTTTAACCTCCAAAGCCATAACAACACAAAAAGGATAAAATAAAAAATATGGAAAAAAAATACCTATCTATTCAGAAGGCAGCCAGCATGATAGGAGTAACCCCGCTTACTCTCCGCAACTGGGATAAAAAAAGAATACTGACCGCTTATAGAAACCCGGTAAATAATTATAGAGTCTATCGCCTGGACCAACTTGAGCTTTTCTTAAGAAAAATAGAAAATTCCAAAAATAAAAGAGGGGGGAAAAGAATTGACATTTCGTTAGCATAAGATTATAATTATATTGTTCTTTAATACGCCGGGTGATCGGGCCGTTAGAAAAAACAACGGTCAGGAAAGTCCGAACACCAATTTAATAATTCGTTAGTGATAACTAATTATTAAATTAGAGATGACGGTTAACGACCGCCCCACGAAATATTTAAAATTTTAAATAGGACGTGGCGGGAAAGTATCACAGAGACGATACCGCCAATGGCATTACAAGAAGTCTAAAACTTTAAGTAATGATTCAGGCGACGGTGAAAAGAGGTGGGCCCTCCTTCGTGAGGGATAAACCCAAAATTGCAAACGGGTAAAAGTAAGAGCCCACAGTGTGGGTTGGCAACAACACACAGAGAAAAACACCCATCCGGTGCAAGAGAAGTCTAGATGAGACAATCGCTTGAGTTTGTGAGTAATCACAAACCTAGAAAAATGATCACCGACTTAGTAACTAGTTATTGGTAATTGGTTACTAACTACAGAATTCGGCTTATAGGCGTATTAAAGACAAAAACAGCTCGACATTACGTCGAGCTGTTTTTTACCCCGTTAGAAATTTGGGACAAAAAACCTCAAACAGATATTCAGAAATCACCTATTTTAGGTATAATCTGAAAGATAAGGTTTGGCTAACTTCTAACTGGGCTAAAACAGATCTTGTTGATTTTTATCCAAGGCCTCGTTAACTAATCGGTCTGCTTCTTTATTTTTTTCCCGAGGAATATATTTAAACCTTACCCCGCCAAAATCTATTTTTAAATTCCAGATTTTTATAAAAAGGGGAAATAACCTTTCTTCTTCAATTTTATACTCACCCCTAAGTTGAGAAGAAACTAATTGGCTATCTAAATTTACTATAATTTCTATATTTTTAATTTTTTCCCTACCCAACAAGGCCCTAACTTTTTGAAGCGCCAAAATAACAGCTTCATATTCAGCCTCATTATTAGTCCTATCCCCTATCGTTTCTCCGTAGCTCTTTATAACCTCACTTTTATGGTTTTTAATAACCACCCCAATGGCCGCGGGCCCCGGATTTCCCCTAGCCCCACCATCAGTATAAATAAAAATTACCTCGCCAACTTTTGGTTTTGAAGAATTGTTATTCATATTAAATACCTTATTACCAGTTTTTATCTCAAGTAACCTATTCGTCTAAGCCAGTAGTCACTTTCCCATTCCCAAAGAATCTTAGCCGCCATAAAAGCCCTAAGATCTCTATAAAAATAAGGAAACTCTTTCAATTCAACCTCACCCTTCAAATCCTCCCACTTATGTGCCTCAATCCCGCAGGAAGTAAGGCCGCGTTTACTATTTTTTACCTTACTCCGCCCACCCTTTTCGCGCAAAGTCGCCCCACATTTTTTGCAGCTTCTATGCTGATCCACCCGTAAGATCCAACGAGTTTCGATATCTTTGGGAAGAGTCAACGCGCGTTTTATATCAAACTCCTGCAAGGCCGAAAGATAAGCCGCTGTCTGCAAATTATATTCCGGCCAAAAGCCGCTTGAAGTCTTTATGTCCAAAACTCCAAACTTACCATCTATGGTTACCAGAGCGTCAATCGTTCCGGCATATCTATGACGAGAAGACCAAAATCTAAGCTCTATAAATCTGGGGTCAAAAATTATTTTTCTATCTTCATTGAACTCCTGAAAAGCTACAACCGCGGGCTTTATTTTTTCCGGAACTTCGATCTCTTCACCCAGAACCAATCTCTCAATCGTATTATGAACCAAAGAACCTTCTTCAGCGGATTTATTCTTAACATTTTCAGCTAAAGCGTAATCTCCTATCTCCTTCAAAAAAATATCAAGACCCGGTTTAGATTTAATAGCAACAATTTTTGTAACTCGCGGATACCAAATATTGTTAATCTCATAACCGTTACTCTCTTTAAATTTCTCTGCGTTTTCGTAATACACAAAATTAAATACTTACCTCTTCAAAACTTCAATGCCGGGTAATTTTTTACCTACTAAAAATTCAAGCATTGCCCCCCCACCTAAAGAAATATGGCTAAAACCTTTAAGAATCTTATACTTTCGTAAAATAGCAATGGTATCTCCTCCTCCGATAACTTTAAAGGCTTTTATTCTACTCAAGCTCTTAGCGACACCCGTCGTACCGAAAGAAAATTCTTTTTTTTCAGCTAAACCCAAAGGACCATTCCAGACAACAGTTTTAGCTTTTCCAAGTAGAGCCGCAAAAGATTTAACAGTTTCTGGACCTATATCAAAAATAGCTTTATCTTCGCGCATCTCCCCTATGGCCAGAGTCTCTCCTTTAGAGTTTAAATTCTTGGCAACCACAACGTCACTCGGTAAGTATAATCTATGATTTGATCTAATTTTTTTAATACCTCTAAATTTCCCGCTTTTTTCTGAAAGTTTTTGTTTTTCCGGATATACCACAAAAGGATTAACTAAAACTCCCCCGATTAAAACTCCGTCGGCGATTTTCAGAAATAGTTTAATTAAGGGCAGTTTAGTTTCTAACTTTGCTCCGCCCAAAATCGCAAAAAAGGGTCTCGACGGGTTTTGCAAAATTTTATTTAAAGATTTGACCTCCTCTTCCAAAGCAAAACCAGCGAAACTCGGTAAAAGATTAGCCAGAGCCACAACAGAAGCGTGCTTGCGATGGGAACTTGCAAAAGCATCATTGATATAAATATCTCCCCATCGGCCAAGGTTTTTGGAAAAAACTTCATCGTTAGTTTCTTCTCCGGGCCAGAAACGAATATTTTCAAAAAGGACTATTTCTTTTGAATCTTTATATTTCTCAAAAATCCTCTGTGCAAAAGGATTCCTTATAAAGATAACTCTTCTGTTAAAAAGCTTTTCTAAATATCCGGTTACTCTTTTCAAACTAAGACCAGAAACGAACTTACCTCCCGGTCTGTCCAAATGAGCCAGTAAACGTATTAATCCCCCTTTTTTCAAAATAAAACGGACCGTCGGTAAAACGGCACGGATACGAAAATCCTCGCTAACCTTATCACCCTTAACAACCACATCAAAATCAGCGCGTATCAATACACGCTGCCCTTTGTTGATTTTAGCTTCTTTAATGGTTTTCAAATCCATCCTTACATTGTATAACATATTCTTATATAATCAAAATATGACCAACAAAAGAATTATCATTGCCGGCGCCGGATTTGGCGGAATAAACGCAACGCTTAAACTTTCTCTACTGCTCGGCAGTCTAAAAAAAGAATACGAAGTAATCATCCTGGACCGGCATCACCATCAACTATTCACACCAGCCTTATATGAAATTGCGGCAATTCCAAGCGCCAATACGTCTGACCTAGCGCTAAAATCCGGAGTTCTAATACCGATTGATGATATTATTGAAGGCAAACAGATAAAATTTATATGTGACAAGCTCGTCGGTTTAGACGCAAAAGAGAAAAAAATAATTTTGGAGAAAGACGGAAAACTTGCCTACGAATTCCTGATACTAGCCCTCGGATCGGAGATCAACTATTTTTCCATTCCGGGGCTGCAGGAATTTGGCTTTGCGCTCAAAACATTCGATGACGCCATTAAACTAAGAGATAAAATTGAAAATCGGCTAGAAAAAGAAAATAAGTTAAGAATAGTGGTCGGCGGAGCGGGTGCCAGCGGAGTAGAGTTAGTGGCTGAATTCGTAAATTTTGTCTGTTTTCTTAAAAAAGCAAACGGTAAAAACCAGCATAAAACAAATCTATGCGAGGTGGAATTTATGTTGATTGAAGCCTCTCCTGAAATTCTGCCCGGTTTTGAATCCTGGGCGATAGAAAAAACTAAAAAACGCCTCGCGAACTTAGGCGTCCGGGTAAAAACTGGACACTTCATAGAGAGCGTCACCGAAAATGAAATAAATTTTAAAAACGGCACTAAAGAATCTTACGATATACTAATCTGGACAGGAGGCGCCAGAGGGCCGGAAGTACTAAAAAACTGCGGACTTCCCTTGTCTGAAAAAGGATCTTTGGAGGTAGACAGTTATCTACGCGTAAGAGGACCAGAGGATAACATTTTTGCCATCGGTGATAATTGCATTTTTCTCAACCCCAAAACCGGAAAACCTTTAGTCTGGAATATACCAGTGGCTGAGGCAGAAGGGAGGCTCGCCGCCAAAAATATCATAAGAAAAATAAAAGGTTTGCCGCTCCAAGAGTTCAAACCTTTAAAAAAATATCCTTTTGTCTTGGCTGTTGGAAAAAAATATGCCGTGGCTGACTTGATTTGGCTGCGTTTAGCCGGATTTATCGGCTGGATAATTAAACAATTAGTTGAACTGCGTTACTTCCTAACTATTCTTCCCTTTCCCAAAAATATAAAAATATGGACAAGGGATATTAAATACTTTACCGGAAACGACTAAAAACCTTCTATAAAGGGTCTTAACTTCCGACCAATTCAACAATCCCGATAAACTCTGCGGAGTCCAAACTAGCCCCGCCGACCAAGACACCCTCCATTTTACCTTCTTTGATAAATGCCGCGATATTACCGGAATTTACCGACCCCCCATAAATAATTTTTATTTCCCCGGCCGCTTTACGCCCATAGAAATCCGCCAAGACCTTACGAATAAAAATAGAAGCGCGAAAAGCGTTATCCGGAGTATCTGGCTTGGAACCGGGCGTAGTGCTAATAGCCCAAACCGGTTCGTAAGCTATGACAACTTTTTTTAGCTGATTCTTGTTAACCCCCTCAAGGGCTTTTTTTAATTGCTCCGCAACCACACTCGGAATTTCATCATCCTCTCCTCTTTCTCGCTCGCCCACGCAAAGAATTGGTGTTAGTCCCACCCCCAAAGCCGCTTTTAACTTTTGACTAAACATTGCATCGGTCTCTCCCAGATAAATTTTTCTTTCAGAATGACCAATGATAACATAATCAACGCCCGAAGATTTTAACATCGGGGCCGAAATTTCTCCGGTAAAAGCTCCTTCATCCGCCCAAAAAACGTCTTGGGCGCCAAAGGAAATTGATTTTTTATATTTACGGGAAAGATCATTCAGCCAAACAAAAGGAGGGCAAAGAACTACCTTTGTCTTTTTATTTTTCGTAATAGCTGACAATAAATTAGACACCAACCCCTCCGCCTCCTCATAAGTAGCGGGGTTCATTTTCCAATTGGCGATTATAAGCGGTTTTATCATACCCTAGTCTCTCTTAAAAACTTTGCCGCCTCCTCCGGAGTGATAGTTGATATTTCAATGCCGGTGCTTATTTCAAATCCACCCCAAATAGAGGTTTTGGGCAAAATCTCAAAATGCCAATGATACTGGCGAAACTCTCGTGAATCACGAGTAGGCGCTGTATGCAGAAAAAAGTTATAATCAGGATTTCTCAAACCTTTAAACAATTTAGCTAAAGAAACTCGCATAGTATCAGCCAAGTATCTTCTTTCTTCCATTCCGATTTCTTCAAAATGCGGACTATGTTTCTTGGGGAAGATTCTTATTTCAAAGGCGGTTTTTGAAGCAAAGGGGGCTATCGCCACAAAACTTTCATTCTCATAAATAATCCGATCTTTGGCCTTAAGCTCGTATCGCAAAACTAAACAATGAATACAAGTTTTATACCTACTAGAATAATCGCCCGACCCCCGAATACTCTTTCCTATATCGGGAGGAATAACCGGAATTGCAATAATTTGAGAATGGGGATGAGAAATCGTTGCTCCAGAAAGCCGACCGTGATTATGAAGAATAGAAATATATCTCACGCATTCATCTTTTTTTATAACAAGATAACGCTCCTGATAGGCCCGCAAAATAAGCTCAACCTCTTCTTCCGACATCTCGGCTATAGACCGCTTATGACTTCTAGTTATGACAACCTCGTGAAAGCCCACTCCCTCAATCCATTGATAAGGACCGACCTTATGGAAAAGTGAACATACTCCTTTTCCAAAAGCTGGATATTTATTAGGGACTACTTCCACCCACCAATTATCTTTTTCTTGCCCGTCATGAAGAGCATAAAACGACAAAACTTGCTCGGGTAAATTTTCAAAGGGGCAAGTTTTTTTGGGTTGGTCAAAGCGGGGACGTTTTTGTTTGAGAAACTCGTGCGGCCGCCTGGCGCGACCCGTGGCAATCACTACCCAATCGCCAGAAACTATATCTTGTCTTAACTCCGAGATCGTTATCATAGTTTAGTATAAATATTAGTAAACAAGTACCAACGAATTTTAAAAACATCTATAAAAAATTTAAGATAGGCCTTTAAAGTAACGGTACTTTCCGGTTCATACCTCCAGCGTACCGGGATAATGGCTATTTTATAATCAAAGCGGCGGGCGAGCGCCAACATCTCAACGTCAAAAGCAAAATCAAATATACGGGTAACCTTAAAAACTTTTTCCGCCGCTTGCGCGCTGAAGGCCTTAAAACCATTTTGAGTATCCCAAATTCCCCAAACCCCAAAAAGCTGAATTATTATATTTCCCAGGCCACCCAAAAATTCACGAAGCATCGGCTCTTTGATATCTCTAGACGCGCCAGGAGCATCTTTGGGATGCCGAGAAGATATAACTATATCATATCCTTTTTCAAAAAAAGGGATTATCGCGTCAAAATATTCCGGCGCGGTTGAATTATCCGCATCAGAAAAAAGCCGAATCTCGCCCTGCGCCTGAAGCATGCCCTGTTTTACCGCCCAACCCTTACCTTTATTTTCTAAATTAAGCAATTTAAGGTTAGTTATTTGGGATTGCAGACTCTTTATAATCTCGGCCGTACGATCACGCGAGGCAGAGTTAGCAATAACTATTTCATATCCTCCCGGAAACTGACAAGATTTTAAATAGGCATCTACTGCTCGGAGAGTCTTCTCAATTCTCTTTTCTTCGTTGTAGGAAGGAATTATCCAGGATAAATACATAATCGCTGAAGCTCAAATTAAAAATTTAAAATTGTGGTAGCGAAAATTTTCGCCTTCCTAAACTTTTAATTTATCTAAGTAAGACTGAAGTATCAAGGCCGCCGAAGATTCATCCGTGTGCTCTTTTTTAACACCGGCTCTTTCAACCAAATGGGTAGTAAAAATTTCATTTTCAAAATCAACCGGAATATTTACGTTTTTTTTTAATTCTTCCGCAAAAACACGGGTTTTTCTGCTCTGTTCAGTATCGCTTCCGTCAAAAGCAATAGGTAAACCAACCACAATCTTAGAAACTTTTTCCGTATCAACCATAGACTCTAAATTTTTAATAAGACCGACGTTATGAAGTAAAGTTATTCTGGGGAAGGCGATTTTTCCCCGAGGATCAGATATCGCAATCCCAACCCGCTTATCTCCGTAGTCAATTCCAAGATACTTCATATTATCATTTTACCATAAAATCATAGTTTCGTAAGCACTTCAGCCCCGTTTTCAGTAACAACCAACGTATGCTCAAAATGCGCAGCCAAACTCCCGTCTTTAGTTTTAAAGGTCCAACCGTCATCCGCCAATTTCAATCGCCAGTCACCTAAAGAAGCCATGGGCTCTATTGCCAAAACCATTCCTTCCTTAAGCCTTAAACCTGTTCCCATTTTTCCAAAATTTGGAATCAAGGGTTCTTCATGCAATTCATAACCAACCCCGTGTCCGGCTAACTCGCGAATGACACCAAGCTTATTTTTTTCCAAACACTGCTGAATGGCATAACCAATATCCCCGACTTTTACCCCGGGTCTTACTGTTTTTATACCAACCTGCAAAGCCTCCTTAGTAGAATGTAACAATTTTTTAGCATCCTCCGCTATTTTCCCCACGCCAATGGTAACAGCCGTATCCGTAAATAAACCACCCCATCCCATCCCTATATCTAATCCCAAAATATCTCCTTCTTTAAGTAAGATATCCTGGCGAGGTAAACCATGAACTATATTATCATTCACAGAGGCACAAATGCTGTGATCATAAATAAGACCCTCTTTGGAACGGTAACCTTTAAAAGCTGGTTTTCCGCCAGATTTAAAAATCAGGCTTTCGGCAAGCCCGTCTACATAAAGAGTGGAAACGCCGGGTTTTGCGGCCTCAACCATTGAAGCTAAAATCTTAGCAAGCCTTTTTCCTCCTTCCTTTAAAATTTTTATTTCCTCTGGCGTTTTTATAGTGATATTCATTTTGCCCAAAACTTTCCTAACCTTTTAACCAGGACTCTGTCAATATCCTGACGGACTTTATTCTCTAAGAAGTTGCCGTCTACTTTAAGTAATCTTTTTCTTTTTTGATAATATTTCATAACTGGTAAAACATCTTTTTCAAAAAAACTCAAGCGATTACGAATTGAGGAAGGAACATCGTCTGCTCGACCACGCTTAAAAAGCCTGGCGGTCGCTTCCTTAATGCTAAGATCAATATAGATACAAATAGGCAAGGGGCGATTGTAACATTGCATAACCTCATCCAAAAGTTCGGCTTCCCAAATCCTACGCGGCGCGCCATCAAAAACCAGATTTTTTTCCGACGCTCCTTTTTCAATCAATTCCTTCAACCAAGTATAGACTGGAAGCCAAGAAGGAAAAAGCCTACCCTGTTCCATCCAACGTCGAACGATACGGCTGGTATGGTTATTCTTTTTAAGAAGCTCTCGCAAGAAACGACCGGTTTCCATATGATGACTATTTTTACGGCCAAATCTTTGTAAAAGAAAACGGGCCTGTGTCCCTTTACCCGAACCGGAACGACCAAGGATCACCAAAGTTATTTTATCTTTTAGTGATTTCATATTTTCCATTTAACCACTCCCACGTCACAAACTATCATACTCTTTCATAACCAACTGCGCATCAATTTGCTTCATTGTCTCCAATACGACAGAAACTACTATAAGTAAGGCGGTTCCGCCTAAGGTTAAAGCCTGAATTCCAAAGGTACCACGCACCATAAGAGGCAAAACCGCAATCGCTCCCAAAAACAAACCTCCAGCCAGGGTTATTCTATTTATAATATAATACAAGAATTCTGCGGTTGGCCTACCCGGCCTTACCCCCAAGATAAATCCGCCCTGTTTCTGAACATTATCGGCAATCGCTTTAGGATCAAAAGTAACTGCGGTATAAAAATAAGTAAAAACAAAAACTAATAAAAAGTACATTATTCCGTAAAAAAGCTGGTTATTAAAAAGCTGGATCAGATAGCGGGCAAATCCTTGCACATAACTATTAGGTACGCCCGCCAGAAAACTGCCGATTAGGCCGGGAAAAAGAATAATAGAAATCGCAAAAATGATTGGAATCACTCCGGCCTGGTTAACCCGCAAAGGAAGATGAGTGGAAACCCCGCCATACATTTTCATACCCCGAATTCTTTTAGCGTAAGACACCGGAACATTACGTTGCCCTTCTGAAATTATCACCACCCCGGCAATAACAATCAAACTTACAGCAATAAAGACAAGATAAATAGGAAGTTTTTCCGGACTAAAAGTAAAAAGCTCTTGCTGGAAAGAACGCGGCAGACGAGAAACAATACCGGCGAAAATTATGAGCGACACTCCGTTGCCGATGCCCTTTTCCGTAATAAGCTCACCCAGCCACATTATAAAAAGGGTGCCCGCAGTGGCAATAATCATATTAGATAAATACCCAAAAAAAGTAAGATTGGGTATTACTTGCTGCCGTATTAAAAGCACCAAAAGACCATAGGATTGAAGCAGGCCTAACGGAACCGTAAGCAACCTTGAATATTGATTAAAACGAGCCCGACCGGCCTCACCCTCTTCCTGATACATTTCTTTGAAACGAGGGACAATCATCGTCAATAACTGCATAATAATGGAGGCGGTGATATAGGGGCCAACCCCAAGCATCACTATGGAAAGATTATCTAAAATTCCACCGGAAAAGATATTTAACAAACCAAAAAATTGGTTTCCGGAGAGAAAAGATTTAAGCCGTACCGGATCAACGCCCGGAACAGGAATGGCGGCCGCAATTCTAAAGACCAATAACACTCCCAAGATAAAAAATACCTTGCGACGAAGATCGGGAATAGTAAAAAGCAAAGCCAATTTACGAAACATAAATTACAAACTTTTTAACTTTTCAAGGGCAGACTTAGAGAACTGGACATCTTCGAAAACCAGCTTTTTCTTCAACTCTCCCTTACCAAGAACTTTCACTTTTGGAACTTTACCTTTTATTCTACGAATTAATCCGGCTTCCAACAAATTCTTTGGCGAAACTTTTTCGCCAGCCTTAAACTTTTTATTCAAATCTCCTAAATTTATAATTGCCGGCCTTTCTTGAAAAGACTTAAATTTATAACCGCGCAATTTGGGGATTTTCTTTATTATATCGCGCTCCGCCGGACGAATTTTAGCGCCGGCTCGCGCCTTTTGTCCTTTAATTCCCCGCCCAGAATAAGTACCGCGCTTACCGCCCCTACCAATTCGTTTTTCTTCTTTAACTTTTGTTCTAGGAAATAAATTATGCAGTTGCATAGAAAAGAATTAAAATCACAGTTTTTTTAGCGCTTCGATGGTCGCCCTAGCATTGTTTAATTTATTTACCGTACGTCCCAAAATTTTAGAAGTCAAATTTTTGATCCCGGCAAGATCAGCAATAAGCCTGACCGGACCACCCGCAACTAGTCCTCTTCCTTCTCGAGCCGGTTTTAACAAAATCCTAGAAGCTGAAACTTTACTCCTTACCTCATAAGGAATAGAGCGTTTATCGGTAAGAGGAACCATAATAATATTTTTCTTGGCTTGATACACGCCCTTTTCAATGGCTGAAGATACATCCGCACCTTTGCCGACTCCGAGTCCAACTTTTCCGTTACGGTTACCAACTACTACCGTTGCGCGAAAACTAAAACGACGTCCACCGGCCACCACCCGAGCGGTCCTCCGAACGTCTAAAACGCCCTGTTCAAATTCAGATTTTTCTCTTATTCGCATGGAACCTGATCTGGTATTTCTAGGCATATTAGAACTTTAGTCCTCCCTTACGAGCTCCCTCGGCTAGAGCTTTAACTAAACCATGATATTTATAAGAACCTCGATCAAATACCACAGAACTTATTTTCCTCTCCTGCGCCTTTTGGGCCAGCAACCCCCCAACCTTTTCCGCGGAGACTTTTAAAACCAGAGTTTTTTTTGTTCCGGCGAGTTTTTTAACCTTAGTTTCTACATCGCTTGCCGCTAACAACGTTCTTCCGGATTCGTCGTCAATCAACTGAGCCCAAATATGTCTGTTGGATCTAAATAAAGAAAGCCTTGGCCGATCAGCACTTCCTTTAACCCGAGACCGCACTCTTTGGCGTCGTCTTATTATTTTTTCTCTTTTCGTCTTATTATTCGACATATTAAATTTAGGCAGAAGTCACGGCCTTTTTACCTGCTTTTCTAAGGACTACCTCTCCTTGATAACGGATACCCTTACCTTTGTATGGCTCCGGAGGCTTCTTGGCACGAATGCGGGAAGCAATTTGTCCAACTTTTTCTTTATCAATCCCCATTACTGTAATCACATTTTTCTCAACCAAGAGTTTAATATCGGACGGAGCTTTCAGTCGTACCGGATGTGAAAACCCAAGCTGCATCACCAAAGTATCCCCTTCTACGTTCGCCCGATAACCAATCCCCTCAAACTCAAGTTTTTTTTCAAAACCCCCACTTACTCCTTCTATCATATTAGCAATTAAAGACCTCTCCAACCCCCACAAAGCCGAAAATTTGTCAGAAGCAACCCGTGGATAAACCATAACTTCAGATTTATTTTCCCTTTCCTCGGTCAAAGTTTTTATCTCAACGATAAAATCAGGATGAATCTTTTTATTCAGTTCCCCCTTAGAACCCTTCACAGAAATTAAATCAGTCGTGATTTTTACGGTCACTCCGCTAGGAATAGGAATTGGTTTTTTGCCGATTCGCGACATATTATCTAACTTCTACCTTTACCATTAACTCCCCGCCCGCTTTAATCTTTTTGGCCTCACTCCCGCTCAGCACTCCCTTGGAAGTGGAAAGAAAAACAACATACCTATCTCGAGTTGATTTCAAATCTTGGTAGGATGAATAGAGGCGTTGACCGGGTTTGGAAATTAACTTTAGATCACTTATGACCGGCTTTTCTTTGTTGTAAAGCAGACAAATTTCTAGGGTTTTACGAACCCGCTTGCCCCGTTTATCAATCTTACCCACCAATCCTGCCCGTTCAAGGGCCTTGGCAAGTTCATGTTTAAACTTAGAATAAGAAATTTGCAAGGTTTGATGTCCAGCTCTTTGCGCATTTTTTATTCTTATAAAAAAATCTGAAATTGGATCCATAATTTTATCACCAAGAAGACTTTTTAATTCCTGGGATTTCTCCCCGGTTAGCAAGCTCCCTAAAACAAATTCGGCACAGACCAAAATCTCTCATAAAACCGCGTTTACGCCCGCAACGGAAACAACGCCGCACAATTCGAGATTTATATTTAGGTGGCTTAAGCGCCCTAGCAATAACTGACTGTTTAGCCATAAAAACTAATTAAGACTTTATCGGAAATCCTAATAACTTTAATAACTCAACCCCCTCTTCCCGACCCTTGGCCGTAGTAACTACAGTCACTTCAAAACCAAATAAAAATCGGTAGTCCTCACCGATCATCTCCGGAAATACTATATGCTCTTTTAGGCCGATTGTCAAATTACCATTAGAGTCAAAAGCTTTAGAATCAATACCCCGAAAGTCACGGGTCCTGGGTAAAGCAATATTGATTAAACGCGAAATAAAATCATACATCCTTTTTCCGCGAAGGGTAACTTTATATCCCACGATCATACCCAGACGAGTTTTAAAAGAAGCAATGGCTTTTTTGGCCGGACGAACGGCTACTTTTTGGCCGGTGATTAAAGAAAGATATTTTTTAATCTCTTCCAGCTGCTTTTCTTCCCGAAAACGACCTACTCCGGCGTTAACCACCACTTTGTCTATCTTGGGGACCGCCATGATATTTTTATAACCAAACTTAGCCCGCAGTAAAGGTATAACTTCTTTTTTATATTTTTCTTGTAGTTCCATCATAATTACCTATGAGGTCATCTATATTTCACTGCCGCATTTTTTACACACTCTTAATTTTTGCTTAGTATCATTAAATTGGTATCCAACCCTAACCGGACGAGAGCAACGAACACAAAAAAACATAACCCTTGATACTGAAAAAGGAGCAGGCATACGAACAAGTTCCCCCTTTTGCCCCTCACGCTTAGGCCGTACGTGTTTTTTCTTAATATTAACTCCCTCCACAACTATCTTTTTTTGTTTAGGCAAAACAGACAAAACCTTTCCCTGTTTTCCCTTATCGTTACCGGAAGTTATTTTAACTAAATCGCCTTTACGGATTCTCATACTAAATTAAAATTAGACCACTTCTTTGGCTAAAGAAATTATTTTGGCAAAGCCTCTCTCCCTAAGTTCTCTGGCCACTGGTCCAAAAATACGACCGCCTTTTGGTTCTTTGCCCTCTAAAACGACCGCGGCATTATCATCAAAACGGATATAAGAGCCGTCACTTCTACGGTAAGCGGCTCTTTCACGAATGATGACCGCACGAATCACATCTTTTTTCTTCACCAGCTTCCTTGGTTCAGCAACTTTTACCGAACCAACAACAATATCGCCAAGCCTCGCATACCTTCGCCTGGTTCCACCCAATACCTTAATAACTTGGACCAGTCTAGCCCCAGAGTTATCGGCAATTTTTAACATAGTTCTTGTCTGAATCATAGGGGTTGATTATCAACTTCTAACTCAACCTGTGCTCGCTTAACCAACTCAATAACCTTCCAGCGCTTATCTTTGGAAACCGGCCTTGTTTCTTGAATAACTACCTGATCCCCCACTCGATAATCACTTCCCTCAACATGCGCCTTAAACTTTTTTGAAACTCGGTAATACTTATGGTATTTAAAGTGTTTTTTCAACCTATCCACTCGGACAACCACTGTCTTTTGCATTTTAGTTGAAACAATTGTGGCTTTTAGTTTTCTCATGGGTTAGAAAGATTGCCAAGAATCGTCAAAATCCTAGCGATATCTTTTTTTACGGCCGCTGACTCCTTAACATTTTTTACTTTTTTCTGATGCAGTAAAAAACGAAGCTCGGCCAATTTTGTCCGCTTTTCTTCCAAAAGTTCTTGCAACTCAATTTTTGTTTTTTGCCGTAATTCAACTACTTTCATATTACTAAAATTATCTTTTTATAAATCGGGTTTTAACCGGCAACTTATGGGCGGCCAGCCTCATCGCCTCCTCCGCCATGGCCGGACTCACTCCATCCATTTCAAAGAGAACTCTACCAGGCCTCACGGCGACAACATAGTGGTCAACCGAACCTTTACCTCCACCCAAAGTAACCTCTGGCGGTTTCCTGGTAACTGGTTTATCAGGAAAAATCCTAATCCAAATCTTACCCCCTCGCTCAACATAACGAGTCATGGCGCGCCGTGCCGCCTCAATTTGACGAGCCGTAATCCAGCACGCTTCTAACGATTTCAAGCCCCAGGCCCCAAAAGCAAGTTCTGTCCCTCGGGTTTCTGTCCCCTTTGAACGCCCTTTATGCCATTTTCTATGTTTTACTTTTTTTGGTTGTAACATATTCGCTGCTGCTCAAATTAAAAGTTAAAAGTGTAAAATTTAGGAATCAGCAAAATTTTCTTCAAGAAAATTTTGCTACCTTAATTTTTAACTTTGATTTTTTAATTTTGAATTTTCGAAGATTTCTCCTTTATAAATCCATACTTTTATGCCGATCGTGCCATAAGTGGTAAAAGCGGTTTGCTCCGCGTAATCAATATCGGCCCGCAGAGTTTGCAAAGGGATCCGTCCTTTTTTCATCTGCTCGTATCTAGCCATCTCCGCACCGCCCAGTCTTCCCTTAAGAGTTATCTTAACCCCCTTTACTCCTTTGGCCGACGAAACTTTATCTAACGTCTGTTTCAAAACTCTTCTAAAAGGCAATCTTTTTTCAATATCATCAGCAATCATCTGAGCGACCAGCGAGGAATGAGTTTCTGGCTCTCTTACTTCCTCAACTGTCAATTTTATCTCTCTTTTTTCGGCCGGCTTCTTAAAGCGTTTATCAAGCCCGAAAAGATATTTCCTAATTTCTTCTTTTATTGTTTCAGCGCCTTCACCGCTTCGGCCAATCAAAATTCCGGGTCGAGACGTCTTAATAATTATCTGAATTATATTAGGAGATCGTTCAATCTCTATTACTTCCACCCGGCTTTGACGCAATTTTTTTCCCAGATAAGCGCGTAGCAGCGTATCTTCCCTTAAATAATCCTGAAACTTTTTAAAGTTAAGCCAACGCGATTTCCACGTTTTATTAATTCCAACTCTAAAAATAAAAGGATTAACTCGGTGGGTCATATAACCTTTCTTCTAAATACTCTTCTTACAAAATCTACCGATTTAGTTCTGGATTTTACTTCTTTTTTATCCCCGGAAACGACCCTTTCCTTTATAGCTGCTCCCTCTTTCCAATCTTCTAATTTTATCTCTCTTACTACGGGTTTGCTCTTACTCTTTTCTTTCTTGGCCGCTAAGGAAATATTATCATCTTTTTCAATAGTCTCAAGAATTAACGAAATATGACTGGTTGCTTTACGAATCAAGGCCGCCCTGCCAAAAGCCCTGGGTCGATAACGCTTAAGCACCGGCCCTTGATCTACAACTATACTTTTTATCCTTAACGAATCCTCAGCAAGGTCAAAATTGTGTTTAGCGTCAGCAACGGCTGATTTAATAAGCTTTAACAAAGGCAGGGCAGAACGCTTAACCAAATGGCGTAATTCAAGCTCCGCGTCCTTAATTTTTCGACTCCTGATAAGGCCGGCCACCAAACGTACTTTTCTCGGAGCAATATGCAAATGATTTAATTGAACTTTAACTTCCATATTAGAATTATTTTTTATCTTCTTTAGCCGGTTCTTTTTCTTTAACCGCAGTTTCTGCTTTCTGTTCTAGCTCTCGTTGCATTCTTCCTCCATGTCTTAAAAACTTACGAGTCGGTGAAAACTCCCCTAGCCGATAACCAACCATATCTTCAGCTATCTTCACCTCAATAAAACTTCTACCATTATGCACGCCGAAAATATAGCCAATCATATCAGGAGTAATTACTGAACTTCTGGACCAAGTTTTAATAACCATCCGACTATTCGGAGACACCCGCTTCATATGTTTTAGTATTGAGGGATGGATATAAGGTCCCTTTTTTAAGCTCCGAGCCATAAATTTATTTTATCTTTTGCGTCTGGTAAGAATATAGCTATCCGACTTTTTTCTTTTTTTTCTGGTCTTTACTCCCCTGGCCGGTTTTCCCCAAGGAGTTGCGGGACCCCTTCTGCGGCCGATCAAAGACCGGCCCTCACCACCTCCATGCGGATGATCAACTGGATTCATGGCCGTTCCTCGAACCGTAGGACGAATACCCAATCTCCGCGATCTTCCCGCCTTACCTATGGTCATATAGTTATGTTCGGAGTTAGAAAGCGCTCCAATCGAAGCCCAGACGTTCGAAGGAACTATACGCACCTCTTTGGAGGGCAGTTGAAGATTGGTGGATGCTCCCTCTTGGGCTAAAACTATTGCTCCGGTACCGGCTGATCTTACTAACTGCGCGCCCCTTCCTTTTTCCAGCTCAATATTATAAACCATAGTGCCCACCGGTATTCTTCCAAGAACCGTACGGTTTCCTATTTCAAACGGAGCTTTTTCCGAAACCACAATTTCCGTGCCAACTTTTAAATTTTGCGCTGCCAAAATATAACGCCTTTCGCCATCCCTATACTGAACCAGAGCAATAAAACTGGTGCGGTTAGGATCATACTCGAGGGAAACAACCTGCGCCGGTACATCTTTTTTATCATATTTAAAATCAATCACCCTCCAAAGCCGCTTCACGCCGCCTCCTTTATGACGAGTTGTTATTCTCCCTTTATTATTACGACCGACCGCTCTTTTCCAACCGAAAGTAAGAGAAACATGAGGCTCTTTTTGCGTCACTATATTTTTCCAATCTACCACTTCCGCTTGGCGTCTGGCTGGCGATGTGGGTTTATACTTTTTCATTGGTCTAAGTTATTTCAATTGATTCTCCTTCTTCTAAAGTTATAATCGCTTTTTTAAAGCCGGGCTTAAAACCGATTTGTCCTCCTTTTTTTCTTTCCTTACCAGGCGTATTTACCATATTTATTGATTCAACCTGAACATTAAAACGGCCTTCTACCGCATTTTTAACTGCTGTCTTACCAGCCCCGGAAGATACCTTAAATGTGTATTTATTATCTTCTCCCCCAGCCGAGGTTTTCTCCGTAAGATGATAAGCCAAAATAACGCCTGGGTCGAATTTTTTCCTCACCCGTAAAGATTCAGCTTTTGTTTTAACACCTCCGCCTTCTCCAACCAAAACCGTCTTTTTTTCAACACCGTCTTTTTTTTCAACCGCTTTCTCCTTTTTTAAAATTTTGGTTAACCAATTCATATTTTATTAAATGCCTCAACCACGCTTTTCGGAAAAAGTATATATTTATATTGCAAAATCTTATGGGCATTCAGGTTCCTTGCCTCTTCCACGTCCGCAAAAGATAAATTTCGCATGGCCCGGCGCGCCAAATTTTCTTTCTCGGGCAGAGCCACTAAAATACTGTTGCCCTTTTTTAAATTTTTAAAATCACTGACGCGGGATAAATCTGCAAAAACTTTGGCAGCAAATTTGGTTTTGGGTTCCGGAAATTTTAAATCTTCTAATACGACAATTTCGCCATCCCTGGCTTTGGCCGAAAGTACGGTATAAAAAGCGCTTCTGGCCATTTTTTTATTGACTTTTTTCTCAAATACTTTTTCCTTTCTTGGTCCGTGAGTTACCCCGCCGCCCTTCCAAATAGGAGAACGGATGGAACCGTGTCTGGCTCGACCGGTCCCTTTCTGCCGCCACGGTTTTTTTCCACCGCCCCTAACTTCACTTCTGTCTTTGGCATGAGCGATCGACGATCTTTGATTAGCGGCTTGAGCCATCACCACTTGATACACCAAGTCAGCATTCCACTTTAAACCAAACACCGCTTCGGATAATTCCATCGTCCCAACCTCTTTTCCGGTCTGATTGTAAACTTTTGTCTCCATGTTTACCTATTTTATCCTCTGATCTCAAGCAAAGTTCCCCGACTGCCTGGTAATGCGCCCTTAATAGCTAAAATATGATTTTCCGGATCGATCTTTACAATCTCCATTTTTTTTAAACTAACCCTTTCTCCGCCCATTCTCCCGGCCATTCTCATTCCTTTGATAACCCTTTGCGGCCAAGTAGCGCCGATAGATCCGGGCTGGCGATGAGCGTGTTTAGTGCCGTGCGTGGCCGGCGCGCCATGAAATCCGTGTCTTTTTACTACCCCCTGAAATCCTTTGGCTTTTGAAATACCGCTGACTTTTACCAAATCGCCCTCTTGAAAAACCGATACCTCAATTTTTTGCCCTCGCTCCAGTTTTTCGCTCGTAAGAAATTCCTTTACATACCGAAAATTACCTAAATCCTGATAAAACACGCGTTGGGGCTTTTTTATATTTTTGAGCTTGCGCACGCCTGCTCCAACCTGCACCGCTTCATATCCATCCTTCTCCTTGTTCTTTACCTGTAAAACCACATTGGGAAAGGCTTTAACCAAAGTTACGGCAATCACCTTACCGTCTTTAGCAAAAATTTGACTCATTCCTATTTTTTCTCCCAAGATAGATTTCATAAATAAAAACAGCCGGAAAACCCGGCTTTACCAAAAACGGGCCCCCAAAAATTAAGCAAAGTTATTGCTATTTAAGTTCATAATTCAACCGAGGA